>Ga0213863_10000073_pt1 | contig 74442 bp, 82 predicted proteins | sample PICome_8_FD_160128 | JGI IMG/M metagenome (GOLD analysis project Ga0213863, IMG submission 160128) | Coastal seawater microbial communities near Pivers Island, North Carolina, United States - PICO497 | ecosystem: Environmental > Aquatic > Marine > Coastal | place: USA: North Carolina...
TGCTATACAGATTTGACAATGCTACACACAACTCGACTGCTTTGTTGAATTGAACAGTATTCATTTTGTCATTGAAAAGTTCTAACAATGAAACACCACTAACATTCAGTTCATTCATATTAAGAGACTGAAGGTTCTCTAGATTTGTTTGTGTTCGCTTGTAGTACTCAGAAGAGAATGCATAAGCAGAGAAAGGAATCTGTGCTTTTTTGCAGAACAATGCGAGACAAAGCAACTGCTCCATAGTACCTTTCATGTTATCTGACATTGAACCAGACCAGTCAAGGAAGAAAACCATACCGTGGTTCTTACCATTTGGAAGAACAGTCTTTTTCATAAAGATATCTTCATTGTACTTGTATGAGTAAAGCAGATTTGAATTGATAACACCAGTCTTGGTAGTGTTTGCTCGGGCATACATATCTGCCGCTTTTTTCATTTCGAATTCTTTGTGCAGATAATTGATTACCTTTTCATTCTTCTTTTTGAATTCTTTTGCAGTCTTGGTCAACAGATTTTTGACACGCTCGGTGTTACCCCAATGTTCTACAATTTCAGAATGAATTGTGGTGAATGGAACAACGACTTCATTGATATTGATAGTCTTAGGAATATCATAGTAACGAGGAATCGAATCCTCATCAGTCTCGACAAACTTTTTGGTATTCTTGTTAGATGCCATATCAGTAATTGATTTGACACCAGGAGCAGAACCTTCAGTATCTTCTGCTTTACCATCCATATCATCTACTAAATTTGGTGCTTTAGTTTTTACTGTATCTTCGCCATCGGCATCTTCTTCTGTATCAGCAGAGTTTGCTTGACCTTGCTCTTCTGCATCTTGGTCAGCATCACCTTGTACAGCATTCATACCTTGACCTTCGCCTTCATCAGCACCATCATTATCGGCGTTTTGCTCTTGCTCATCGCCTTGCTCAGATTGCATCATGTAAGGAGAAACATCAGGATTATCTTCTGAATTCTGTTGCTTTTCTTCTAACTCTTGCTGACAATATTCGAACAACTCTTCTGATAGTTTGATAACTTCATCAAAAGTTTGAGTAGTCATAGAACGGTCAAAGAATTCTTTTTCTTTACCTGTCAACTCAATGTTGATTTGAGTACCGAGTTTTGCTTTTAGATTGATGCGGTCGATAAGAAGCAAATCAGAAATGTTCATTTCTTCTGTACCAAAGAAATTATTCTCATGCAACTGTGTGTATGCTTGATAGAATGGTTTCTTTAGACCAGGATATTTCTTCTGAATTAGTCGCTCAATGCGGGCATCTTCTACGACATTCACAACTGAATGAAAATTCTTAGATTTGATAGGAAGGTTCTCCATGCCATCGCAAGGAGTCCATAGAGCATGGGCGACTTCATGACCAACAAACAGGTCTAGAGTTTTTGCATCTAAATCTTTCATTGTCGGAATACGCAATATGCGATTTTTAACATCGAAACTAGCAGTATCGACATTTGCATACTCGACAGTCAAGTTCTCAGTAGCAAGCAATTTTGCTAGAACAGATTTGACTTCAGTAATTTTTGTCATGAACACACCTTCTTTTCTCATCATCTATATACATAATAACATACGTTATCATATTTTGTCAAGCGAAAATCGCACTGATTATGGCAATAATGACAAAAAAACTAAAATAAAATGCCATTAGACCAATTCCAATCAGAACAATCCACCAGATAATTCTAAAAGGAAGTGTCAAACCAAACCAAATCGCACTAAACATTTATACCTCTCTCATTTCTAGGTATACAATACCACAGGTAGATTAGTTTGTCAAGCGTTTTTTCATGAATATTTGTATCATCTCTTCATAATAGTTACATAGTATCTGAAATCATCATAACGAGATATTTTTGATGAAACTGTAGCGTAAGGTATTGATGATGAACCATCTGCAAAATTTTCAAACTTTCTAATACCACCTGCAACATGTGCAGTTATATCTGCATTATATAATTTCTTTAGACCATGTACTCCCTGTAAAATTTCAATGTAATTATTATATTCATTTTCGTCTGTTGAGTTTTGAATTATACACAAGATACCATCATCTGCTAATGCTTGCGATAGTCTAAGCAACAAAGCACTCTTATTATCATACTGGTCAAATGCATCAATAGAGAAAATTAGATTTGCATCTCTCCGCTTAGACAATATAAAGTCTTTGTAAAAAGAGATACCAGAATGTCTAATCTTACATGCTTCAAGCATGTTTTGGTCATTATTATATCCAATACACTTTTTAAAATTATATTCGCCTTTCAGACATGCTAGACCGTATCCAAGACCACAGTTAATATCCATCGCTGTGATTTCAGTATGATTTTGCAGATAGTCTTTGATGAAGTAACGATATGTTTGATATGCATATTTTTCAATGCCACACAACTCATCATAATCTTTTTGACCCCAATCTTCGAATTCGACTGGTACGTTACTAAAGATGTTTTTTGAATACGAATATCGGTTCATACTTTAACCAGATGCCGTTGACTTTACAAAAGTTTTTCGCCCGCGGTTTACCTGTCTCCTCATCAACTCTATTACCACCTGGCATCTGTGCTAGTGCCATCTTTAATGTGGTCACATACTCAAATCCAAGTTCTTCACAGATACGAATACTATCACCTTCTAAAGGTAGCATCTCATTACCGAACTTTGCATCTGCAATATTCCAGAGTAAGTATCTGTCGTTCTTTAAGTATTTATATGCGTTAGTAAGTGTAGGTCTAAGAAACCCTTCTACCCACGCTTCATACTGGTCGAACTTCTTGTACGATTGTTCTTCGTCCTCGCTATACGCCTCTTTCGCAAAATAAGGCGGCGAGGTGAAGACCATATCGATACTCTCTTCTTCACATTCAAAGACTTCTGACCCACATTGGTGAATTTCGTATGTGTTTGTATGTGGGAATAGACCTGTTGCTCTGTAAGTTTTCTCATTGAAAAACCTTGCAAGTTCAGCATACTTTGTGCTTTTGGTACCGTCTTCTGTAATGACAGTATGGTCGGTATTAGGGTCAGTCCCAATATAGTGTATATTGCGGTCATCAGAGACAGACATAGCACCAAGAATACGACCGCCCCAACCAGCAGAGGGATCCCAAATACGAATAGTAGACTGGTCTTTAAAATGCTCAGTATATTTTTCATAGAGATATTTAGCAGTAAGAGGCGGAAAGTTTACTGCGTATTGACACCAAGAGATACGAAAAGGTTTGAACCCCAAAGGAAAGATTTTTTGACCTTTCTTGAACAGCATAATCTGATAAACATCATATTCGTCTTTCATATTGACTTTGCATTTGTCAGGTATGTCTAGTTGTTCAATTTCTTCTCTAGTAACTTGCGCCCACGCGACATCTCTTAGTTTGTCATCATAACCCGTATAGTCTTGTTCTTTGTCTGGTTTCAACCAATAATCATGTGTGTCATATTGACGACCATTACGCTCAAACCAATCAATAAAAGACCTGCCGCTAGAAACTGTGTGCCGTAAGGTCCCAAATTCAACCAACCCTTCTTGCTTAATAGGATTGCTATAATGATAGAAAGAATCCCGCTTAAAGTGACGATGCCCATATGTATATACTTTCTGAAATAAATCTTCATCTACGAAATGGTCATAGATAGATTTTGCTTTGCTGATATCGTTGTAAACAATCTTTGTTTTCATCATTGTAGGAAACCACTGATTAGCGGCATTACCTATAACTGATGTATTACGAATAACATCTCGCTCACCTGTCTCTTCGTTAAAGCATTCAAACTCATGAACAGGAAAACTAGACATCTTATTGAACTGGTCAATAATATCAGTTTCACTCCAACCAACTCTTGGAGGCAGACCTAGTTCATCCCATGAGTATACTACTTCTTTTCGCATATCATGCAACCATTGACGAAATTCATCGTCTGTCATCCATAGAACTTCTTCGAATGTCTTGTTTACTTCATGTTCTAGTAGATAACTATTTCTTTCATAAAAATGCTTCATTCAATAATCTCAACATCACTTTCTGTTTCTATCACTACTCTTGCGCCGCAAGATAGAATAGGTTTTTCATTACCACCATAACGAACTACACTGTCACCTAGTATCTTAACTGCATGACAATATGTATTTGAGCGACCTTTTTTAACAGTGATAACAGGTTCGTTTGTACCATGCTTTTTGTTCGCTCTAATCTTATGTTGGTTTACATGTATATAGGTTTTCATATTACTCTCATTATAGCATCATTGGACTGGTTTTGTCAAACACTAAATCAAAACTTTTCCATGTTAATGTCATTCGACAATTAGTTTTTACCGAGGTAGATAATCCTCGATGCGGCATTAAAGAACTAAATATCACAACTCTACCTGGAACAAAATCAACTACACCCATTTGAGTTTCAAATCCTCTTATTCCTTCGTGTAAATAATTTACCATGTACAAAATGGTAAAGTTCTCTTGTAAATTTTTTGTTCGATGTAAACTATCAATGTGCATAGAACCGTCTAATTCATATGTTTGTCCATTGATATAAACATGTTGTTTATCTAAGTCCTTTTCTTTAACTTCAAACTTATAGTATTCTTTGATTTTATTAAAGATAAACTTTTGGTCAGGACAATCTAATATATGTGTATAATCATTCAGTCTTTTACTGCACCAAAATATTGCATCATCTGGATTGTTTGATACATTACCATAATAAAATAAATTATCATGATATTTTGTTGCTACTCTTGCTACAAACTCATCATCAAACAAATTATCGACATAATCTAATCTCTTTATCATGCCGCCACGTTCCAAAACAAATTAAGTTTATTTCTATCCATATTTTCTTGTATCACTTTCCATGCTTTTGCATCATATTCAGGAGCAGACGGAAATGGTGGTGCTTCTGATTGCTTCACTGGTTTGTCATATTTATATGCAGTTTCATGTAAGATAGCACGACCAATCTGACGGTCATCCATCTTATGACCCGTCTGTATCACATGAACTTCGGACTCTGGGAATGCAAGTTGCAACCCTCGGTTTATCGTTCCTGATGACCCTACTGTCCAGATTACTTCTGGCGCTACATCTAGCGACTGCGCTACTTTCACTATACTTCCTAGCACCCAATCGTGTTCTAGTCCTAAGGGCAATGTCCTGCGGGTTTGAGGACTCTCTCTGCGGTATCGCTCTGCTCTTGACAGAGTGACATTTAGCATTCCCATCTTCACCCATTCAATACGACCTCCATACTCCATGTATTTCTGTTGATGCCATGTTGGTTCTTTTCTATCTGCCCAAAAGCAAGTTGCTTTTTTTCCATACTTCTGACAAACATATGCTAGTGAGATTGGACCCCAACCTACTTTGTTTGAACCACCGAACACCCACTCTTCGCAATCGGTATCCCGTATGAGTTTGTCGATGAACCGCACTTTTGAACCTGCAGGTAGTAGGTCATCCCGAACCACGATAACATCATCATGATTGCAAAGAACAGGCGCATCGTAAGGGTCTTCCCAATCACTCACTAACTCTAAATAATCTTCTGCATTTATCATTTGCTTCTATATCCACCACTAAATGTATTCTTGTTTCATCACCATTGTTAATCGCCATATGTGGTTTGCGAATATCTAGATACCACAACTCACCTTCTTTCATATTAACAACATGCTTCTGCCCATGCATATCCCATGAAGTAAATTCCATATTTGGATTTGTAATCACTGGAATATGTAGTCTCATAATCTTACCATCTGCAACACCAAGATAAGGGTCAACTTGGTCTGTGTGTCTTTGCAGTTCACCACCACCTGGAGCGAGTGACATAAATCTTATTCGCTCAATATTGTCAGTAGGTATCTTTGAGAGTATCTCATTGACATACGGAAACTGCTCACGCAAAGGTGTGTCTTCACACTCCCACTCTTCCCATGTGTCGTTTTCTGCTTTCCATTTCTTGCTCATCTCAACAGGTTTTGCAATAAATGATGCATCTGGTCTATATCCTCTCAGCGATATTGCTGACCAAGCACCTTTTTTATTGTAATTTGAGTAATGATTAGTATACTCAAGTGTCAATTTTTCTAGTTCGGTGCGTATAATCGATGTTTCGATAGTGTCAAACATGCATTTACTTATAGAAACCGTCTCAGCGCCGTCTATAGGCGGATGAGAGCGATCCTCGAATGAAGTGCTAGAATTACGAAAGAATACGCTATATATCTCTGCAAACGTAGTTATTTTGCTACCAACATAGTCGAATCCTGCTTCTTTAGCAAACTCAACTGCTTTTGCATCTTCTGACCACACAAACAACCAACAGTTTCTATCTGAATAGTGATTGATGTAGTTCTTTACGTTTTCTGTATATGCAGATATATTTTGAATTACAACATCACCTGGTTCTTTATAACCAATAATAGTCTCACCGTGCATTGTAATCTTTGACTTAACTTTTGCTTCCGTGATATTAATCCATGCATCACCCGCTTTGCGTAGAGAACCTTTGTCTAAGAAGTCTGCTACATTATTCTTTTTAAACTGTGCAAAAGGACTATCAGTGTATGAATTATAATGGTCATACTCTGCAGTAATTTCTTTTAGGTAATCTAACTGATAACCTTTCTGCCAATCTTTCATTTCTACTTCTGTTTGTGTCATATGTCTGACCTTTCTTCTACACTATTAAATAAATTTTCTTCAATGGCAAAACTAACTGAACATCTTGGTCCAGAAATAATAGGGCAATGTCTCCACCCTTTTGGAATAAATATCATGTCATTAGGTTCTAGTATAAACTCCTCTATTACATCATCTTCTTCAGGTCCTTGCTGAACCTTCCAAGGTGTATTACCTTGAATTTGCCATATGTATGTATTCATATCATCCATATGAAAATTAAGTCCATCACTTTCAGAAACAAAAGAAGCAAATAAGTGACAATTAACTCTACTAGTAGTTCTATTGATAATATGTTTCTCTTCAATAATTTTTCTTACATATGTAACCTGAGGTATCAACTCGGCGTTGTGAGTAGCAAAAGAAGGAAATATATTAGTATCATTATCAATTTCAATTTGATTTTGAGATACTAATCTAATTGCTCTTCCAGACTTAGGAAAACCGGTGCGCCATTCTTCAGAGTTTCTATAATCAACTGATGCTTGAAAGTTATGTACTATGTCAGACCATTCAAATCTTTCAAAAGGCATAACTCCTATTTCACCAGGTCTAGGTAAATCAACCCACCGCATCTAATTTTAACTTTCCATCTTTTACTAACTTTTTAATTTTCTTATCTCTTGCTTTGACACCTCTATCAAGCACCAACTTTGATGCTCTCTGTGTGAAATCGATGCCGAGCATATGATCCATTTCATGTAAGAATATTCGTGCAGTCATACCTTCATATTTAAACTTCTGGTTATTACCTTTTTCATCATAATATGATACTACACAGAAAACAGGTCTACGAATTGATAAAAACAATCCAGGCCATGTCAAACAACCTTCTTTCATTGCTTTCAGTTCAGATGACATTGTAAGTACTTGAGGGTTAAAAACATTCAAACGAAAATCATCTTGACCCATGACAAAAACTTTAGTGTTAAAACCCACTTGAGTTGCAGATAATCCTACGCCTTTATAGTGTAGCATATTATCCCACAACTGGTCAGCAAGTTCAATTGGATTCATAAATGGATTCTCAAAATCAAACTCTTCTGGTTTGTATCTTGCTTCACTTGGAGGCGTTAAATCTAAAATTTTACTCATCGTCTACCAACTCATAATCGATATCATAACCACCCTTACGGTCAGTCCACAAATCTTCTTGACTGTCAAGAACATCTGCCCACCCCATAAGAATTTCATTATATTGGTCGCACTCTTCATCAGTATGGTCTTCACCATTCATAATTTCTTTAAAGCGTTCTACTGTCAAACCTTGTTCGATGATATGTTCTTCACTCACACACATGTCTTTAGTGATTGTCATCTGATGATATTCTGTTTGTGTAAATCTAACTTCACTCATTATCTTCTCCTTCAATAATAATATTTAGGCCTGTGTTAATAAAGGTTTCACAATCTTGTTCTTCCCAACCTAATTCAATGACAGCATCAAAACCGTCTTCGTCCCATGCTGTTTCGAACTCTTCAAGCATTTCTGCGGTAACATCTTTTGAACCTTCAAAGTCTAACCACACACCATCGTCAAGATAGTCCATCTCAAGACCTTCATAGATGTCAGGTTCACATACGCCATTATCGCTGTCTTCTCTAAGTTCTTGTAATTGTTCTTCAGTTACTTCACCTACCCATTTACCCCATCGCCAACCTTGGTCCATGGTGATCCAGTATTTGTGTTCACCCTCTTCTTTATAAAAAGTAGTCAATTCACTAATTGATTTTTTATGGTCCGGTTCTACGCTAATTTTATACTTCTTATCTTCGCTCATTGTACAATCCTCGAATAGTTATTAGGTTTATCAAATTTAAGAACATTAGTAAATTTGTCAAACAGTGTATCGCCTTTATGCGATATTACGAATGCATTAACACCATTGTCCATAGTATTTAAGATTTTCAGAAATTCTTCTGTTCCGTTTGCATCCAACGAACTATCAAACACCTCATCTAAAACAAGAAGGTTGGTGTTTGTAGAGTTTTTCATCTTTGCAATAATACGCCATGTGAATAGCAAAGATAAGTCAATACGCAACTTCTCACCTTCAGAGAATGATGCATATGAAAAGTCATCTCTATGTCGAGATTTAATTGTTTCTTTGAATGAACCATCTAAATTAAACTGAACAAAGAAGTCAAGTGCTTGTAGAAAATGGTTTACATAATGATTAATTACTGGTAGATACTGATTGATAATCTTAGTTTTGATACCAGTATCTTTGAGAAGATTTGCAGATATCTCTGAATAGTAACGCTGGTCATTCAACTCGTTTTTCAAGTCTGATACCTTTCGTTCTTCATCACGCATATCTACAAGTTTTTGGGTGTGTTCACCCGCATCTTCTAATGTCGCACTAGCAGTTTCTATTTCTGCATTCCATTCATCAATACTTCTGTTTGCAGTTTGAATGCGAATATTTCTTTCGTTAATTTCATCTTGCAGATTTTGTATTTTTGAATGCACTTCTGTAATTTCAGACATACGTTTGCGAACTGTTTCAAGTTCTGATTTCAACTGAACTTGTGCAGTGTCTAGTTCAACTAGTTTATCCCTACGCTCTTGTATAACACTATCTTTAAACTCTTCAGCAATAGTTTGCTTACAAGTATTACACTCATCATTATCTTTGTAGAATGCAATATCATTTGCTACTTTAGTTGCATTGCGCTTCATTTGGTCTTGAATGGATGTAAACTTTTGATAGCGTTTATCAGTTCTGCTTTCATCTTCAATAGTTCCTCGTAAGTCTCGTATCCCGTCCATTCGCTCTGTGATTTCTTCTTGCCATTGTGAAATTGAGTTCTTCGCCTTGACAATTCTTGCATTGATTTCCTGTGTCGATTTCTTACGTTGCTCATCTAGTCGCTCCAAGTAGTCTTGTTGCAGGTCGATTTTCTGTCTAACAACAGACAGTGTGCTTTCTGCATCTTTATACTCTTGCCCAACTTGCAACAACTCACCTCGTAGAATATCATTCATTCTTGTGAATATTTGAATGTCAAGTAAATCTTCAATAATCTCTCTACGCTGTGGTGCAGGTAATTGCATGAAAGGAATAAAAGATGATGAACCAAGTACCACAATCTGTGTGAAAGATTTGTAGTTCAATTTCAAGATTTGCTTTTCTAAGAACTCTTGATAATCTTTTGTTGCGGCGTCTTGGTTCACCAATATGTTGTTCTGATAAATCTCAAAGATTGCAGGTTTCAATCCTCTTCGTACTTTATATTGTGATGCACCAATAGAAAATTCAACTTCAACTAATGCATCTTTTAGATTGATAGAGTTTACTAACTGTCCAATCTTAATCTTACGAAAAGGTTTACCAAACAATGCAAAACATAGAGCATCTATGAATGTAGATTTACCAGAACCATTCGAACCAACAACAAGTGTCGTTGGTGATTTACAAATATCTATTTCAGTAAACGCATTACCTGTAGAAAGGAAATTACGCCATCTTACATATTCAAACTTAATCATACTACGTTATTACTCGCTTCAACATATAAACGCTTCATATCTGTCTTAATACGCTCTTTGTTTGCAGATGTATCTACTTCATCAACATATGTGTTTAGTAGTGATAATGTATCATCTAACTGTAAGTTCTTATCATCGACAAATGTAGCATCAAAATCAGAAAAATCTTCTACTATTGTCAACTCATGAACCCCTACATTATACAACATATCAATCACTTTGTCAAACTGTTTTGCATTGATTTTGTTGATTACTACCACCTTTACAAAATGGTCTTTATATTCACTCGCATCAAAGTTTTCATATGACTTATCTCTATCATTATATTCTAACTTCTTAAAGATGCTGTATGGATTTTCAATGAACTCTAACTCTCTAGTCTCTGTATCAAAGATATGAAACCCACGCTTGTCACCATAGTCAGACCAAGTCATCTGATATGGATTACCTAGATATGTAATATTATCTTGAGTTGATTTGTGATGAAAGTGACCACTGAAAGCGCAATCGAATTTACCGAAAACTTTTCTATCTAATCCATGGTCAAAGTTTGTGAAACCTTTATACATTGTAAAACCTTTAACTTCTAAGTGACCCATAAGAACTTGAGCATCAGTATTAGAAATCATCTGCATAGTTTCATCTCTATTCTCTGGACAAATCCACGGAACAAAAAGCATCTTACAACCATCAAATTCTACTTCAGTTGCTTTCTCGTAAATCCAGGGTTCGTTGTTACCATCAAATCCAGTAAACAGCGTATTCATACTATTCACTTCATTTGTGTTCTTGTAGTATGTGTCGTGATTACCAATAATTACATGAGTATCAATACCCATGCGTCCTAGTTTCCATATAAAGTCATGTCTAAACTTCTGTAGTGTTTTGAAGTTGATAAACTTACGTCTATCTGTAATGTCACCTAGATGAATACATGTGGTAATATTGTTTTCTTCTAAGTATGGAAAAAATGTATTATCATAAAATTTAAAGAAGTAATCGTTAAATACTTCACTGTCATTTCTGGCACCAAAATGTGTGTCAGTTATTAATGCTATTTTCATATTCATTGTTCCATTTTGTAATCAAATCTTTGTGTAACAAAGTATCACTTCTATCGGTAAAATATTTACGTCTAGGTAGTTGTCCATGAGAGTGTATATGCTCTATCAATACTTTATTAGATAACAAACCCAAAGCATATAATACTTGATTCCAGTTGTGTGAACCAAATATTCTATTTTGCGTTGCAACTGCTCCACTTACATTTCCAACATCTTCTAATAGTAACACACGTTCTTGTGCAATGTCAATATATTTTTTCACTTCTACCGGTAAATGTGAATTTTTAACATCTTTCCAAAAATCAGTATCAGCAATACAATTGACATAATGTAGTCTAACGAATGCAAAAACTTGTTCAAACAAATCTTGTACGATAGTATTATAAGTTTCTTTAGACTTGGTACCTGAGTTAATGTATGTTGATAGTAATTTTGCTTGCTGTATACCAACACCTATTGCTGTTGCTTCTAAAGGTTCATAAAAGTGTGATGACAGACCAATTAGTACTGTATTTCCAACCCAAGTCTGACTATAATTACCTGCCTCAAACTTAAATGTTTTTCCAACTTTAGGTTCGAACCCTAATTTTTCGGTAACTTCTTTTACTGCATCTTCATAAGATATGTGCTTGGAACTGTATGCATATCCATTTCCCATACGTTCTGATGTAGGTATACGCCACATCCATCCAGAACTCATTTTATGTGCTTGTGTGTGAATTGGATAATTGTCAGGTTCTTCATGAGGACATTGAAAAGCAAATGCACTATCTACAAACATATCATTTTGTCTAGATTTAAATTTAAAACCATCAACTTCAGATGCGATAATTCTTCTAAAACCACTAGCATCTACAAAAATATCTGCTTCATAAATCGCTGTAGCACTCTCAATAGATTTACAATTATCAGTTTCATCAATATTGACTTTTACAATCTTATCATCATAAAAACCAACACCGACTTCTTTCATTAGTTTTTGTAAAAATTTATTTAATTTTTGAGTATCAAAGTGAAATTGATTTGGTAGTTCATCCATTTCTCTAGCACAGTTTTCTAACTGCCATGGATTTATTAAATCTAATGGATCGCAATTACTACTCATATTTAAGTACATATGAAGTTCACTATCACCAGCATCTTCATCTGTAGTTAATGAATGAATATATCTCTTGTCAGTCCATCCTCTAAAGTCAACACCGAACTTAAATGTACAACCGCTTTGCTGTACAAATTCCTTAACAGGTATCGCCATCAATTCTCTAAAGTAGTTCACATGTTCTGTACTACTTTCTCCAACGCCAACAATACCTATTTCAGAAGAACCTACGACATACACATCTAGTCCAGGTTTCTCTTTCTTTAATATCAACGCGGCCATTAGTCCAGCATTACCCGCACCTAATACACAAACACGTTTTCTATTCCATGAATTCATCTAAAGCACCTTTACGTTCTTTCTTCTCTTTCTGAATTTCTTTCATCTCTTCAACTTGCTTATCATCATACATGTTATCTTGAAGAAACTCTAGATACTGATTTGTGTATTGACCGTCATCATGGTCATCAGTAAATAGACTATCATCAACAACCATATTCTGAATTAACTTTTGCTTCAGTTCAGTTTGCTTCTTTTCTTTTTGAATTCTACGCAAAAATGCATAGTAAATAATTTGTGTAAAATATGCAAATGGATTTTTTGACTTCTCAGGATTAAAATTATGCAAATACATTAAGCAGTTTTCAATACCATCTGATATCATATCGTGCTTATATGTATAATTAATAAAGTTTGGGCGGTATGATAAATGTTGTGCTATCTTGAGAAAACACTCACCAAGGTATCTTGTTACTGGTGGTGTTTCTTTACCTGCTGACTTTGCTTCATCAACTTTCACTCTGTATTCAATCAATGCTTCTAAGAACTCTTTGTTATTAACGTAGTGTTCTCGTTTTTTCTTTTCTGCCATAATATCTCCATATTAACTGTTGACAACACCTACTTAGGTGTATATAATAGGGGTGTTCCCTTTTCAGAAACAATGTTAGTGTTTCGTTATCTTATCCTTGTTGTACATATATTCCAGTATGTCTTCATCTTCACCTGTTATTCCTAGTTTCTCATTCATTTTATCCAATGCTTCTTTTAGTTGCGTTACATTTTCGATAGGTTCATCATCAAAGGAATCGATGGGATTAGTCTTACACTTCTCAACAATTCTATGATAGTATCTTATAACATCTTCTCTAGGGTTTGTCAAGGTTAAAATTGCATTCTTTGCAATGTAAAAAACTTGGTCATTTGAAAACGATTCCCAAGGTCCGAAAGTTGCATTCTCATATGCACCATCCCCATCTTCATGCTGTTGCATCCACTTATGAATTCTCATAGGTTCTGTTAGAGTAGCATACTCTTCATTCTCATCTACTTTAATTCTAGTAATCAAACTATCGCCGGTGGTCAGTTTGACTAATTTTATAGGGTCTGTCATATGCTTACCTTTATAGTTTTATATTTAAATTTTTCTTCATTGTAAGTTTTAATTCTTTCAACAGCATGTTCTAGTGTATAATTACGATGCTGTTTCCAACTCATATCATCTGATATATCAAACAACTGCGCTTCTTCTTTATTGTCACCTAATCTAAGACCGCGCCCAATAGATTGAAGATTTCTGATTTTGGACTTACTAGGACTTGCAAAAATGATATTGTGAAGATTACGAATATTAATGCCAGTAGAAAAAGTACCGTAACTAGCAACAATAATCGCATCTGTTTCTTTCTCGGTAATAGCACGAATTTCCTCTCTTTCGTTTGCACCGACACCGCCAAACACAAAGAATACTTTTCTATCTTTTGCTTTCTCTTTTATAATATCATATAATATTTTACCATGCTTCTCGACATATTGAAATAGTAATAGTGTGTTACCAGTCTGGTCAAGTGCTAAATTTCTAATGAAATTGTTTCTGGGTGTGTGAGACACTAAGAAATTCATCTCTTCTTGATATGTATATTTTTTGTTTTCTTGTCTTATCTCATCAGAGTAATTCAGCATGATACATGATATTTTTAATTTAGCAAGTTGACCATCTTTCATCAACTGCTTAGATGTTGTAAATCTACGAACAGGTCCGAACAATCCTTCTAGCATGAGTTTGTGAGTTTTTGTATCGTCTAATGTACCTGTCGTACCAAAACGCATAACTGCATTCTCTGTCTTTTCCATCAATGTTTTAAGTGATGTTGCTTTGAACAGATGTGCTTCATCACCAATCACCATCTTATAATCGGCAAACCATTTCTTAGGTAGTTTATATACAGATTGCCAAGTCGTAATTACAATACGTTTGTCTGTATCTTTTTCGTGACCTGAATAAATCTTGTGACAATTCTCTTCAACATTGTATCCATAATCTTTGAAGTCTTTATACATTTGTTCAACAAGTGATGTTGTAGGTACAATAATAAGAACTCTACCTGAAGTGCCTAATTGTGTTAGACCATAGATAATGAGAGACTTACCTGAACCAGTTGGTGAAAGCATAACAAGTCTCTTATCATTTAGTCCATCTCGTATTGCATCTACTTGATAGTTACGAGGCGTAAATGGTAAGTTTAAATCTAGTAATGCTTTAACTACTTCTTCAGTAGAAAATTTTTGTTTAGGTATAACACTATCTTGTCCAACTAAATGATAACCTCTAGTCTTACAGAATTCTTCTAAGTGTTCCATTAAACCTATGTAGAGTTGACTAGTCCACATATTGAACAGACGTATTTTACCATCCCACATTTTATTACGAAATGTAGGCATGAACTCTGCTCCAGGTACTTTGAATGTGAAATACTCTGACAATTCATATTTAATGCCAGCATCATCACAGTCAATTGACATGAAGACTTCGTTAATTTTTGATACGATTATAGAATTCATCTGTTACATCAACAAAACTTTGATATGTAGCACCACAGTTAATGCATACATAATCCGGTGTCAATACTCCTTCTTCACTCTCAAAATAGTATTCACCACATACAGAACATTGAAATACTCTATGTGTCATTACATTACTCCATTCGTAAATTTATGCCATTCAATAGCATTCTTGATATCCCATCCTCTAGAATTAATTGAACGCAATACTCTTTCTACAAAATCTACAACTGTTTCCCAATATGCAATTTTGTCTTTCTTTTTTATTAAATCAAAGTCACCATCTAAATGTTCATCCATCTCATTCTTTAGAGGTTTAGAACCTAGATATTGTTCCCAACCCAAATCATCAAGTTCTCGTTGAGACATTTCTCCTCGAAAGTATCTCCACTTATATCTACGCAACTTGTAATAATCACTACGTTCTTTTTGTAGATTAAGTTTTGCTGTTGATAGAATGACAACATACTTTGCATGAAGATTAGGTGTCTGTAGACTTTCTTTTTCTAGATTAATATCATCAATCTTACAGTCTTGTTGCCACATTGTTTGAAGTTTATCTAAATCTACCATATATTCCTCATTTCAAATAGTACTCATCATAACACAGATATAGCGTAATGTCAAGTTATAATTTCACAATATCGTAGTAAGAGAAGGTAAAAGATGCTGATGCTGTTAAGTATGGCATAGAAGTGTCGGTAATGTCAAACTGAATTGCTTCTAATGATGTAGGAAATAAATCTTTGAAGCGTACTTCTACGTTAGCATTGTTGTTACTGTCTGTAATAGTCAATGTAGCATCAGTCATGGTTGGTGCAATAGGTTTAAGAGTTGAATTTCTTGCTGTAGGAAATTCAACCTGTCTATTAATATAGCGATTGTAGTCTTCTGTGTCAATATCTGCAGTTACTTGTACCATCCAATCTTTTAATGCTATGAAGTTAGTACAGTTTTCATCTACAAGAAAAGTAACTAGTAAATCGCCAAAGTTGATGGTATCACCAGGAACAGGTGTATCTTTCATTCGTGTCATCTGCATTGATGACCCCATAGAGATATTAGGTAAATTTGCTGTTTGACATGTAAAGGATACACCCTCAAGTCTTTGCATTGTAAATACAAACTGAGCAGGTGTAAGAAAGTTTAAATTGGTAGCGGCAATGCTATCAGTCCAATTTGTATATGTAATATTTTCATCGTATGCCATAGTAGATTCCTTTATCTATACTACTATTTATCCATTAAAAAAGGGGAGCATTTCTGCTCCCCCTTCTAAGGTTTCTCTCCCTTAATGCAATCTTACATCAGGTTAGTAACAGTTACCAATCTGTAGTATGAGTTGCTATCTGCTGAGATAGAAGTGAATGGGTTAGATACTAGACCATAACGGGTCTTGAAACCAATCTTAGGTTGGAAAGTATTCTCGCCCACTGCACGAACCATCTGCAGAGGTACATAAGGACAGTAGAACAGACCAGCGTCATAAGCGTTTGAACCCTTATAACCAACACAGTAGAACTGGTTGCTATCTGAACTGTTTGCTGAGTACGGATCGATGTACACTTTAATCTTACCGTTGATGGTACCAGCGAATGTGTTGCCAGTATCGTCTACATTCAGATTAGTCTGAAGTGCAGGTGCGTAATCAAGAACGCCTGCCATTGAGAGAGCAGATGCAACATCACTTGAAGTGATGATGAAGTTACCCTTACCACGGCGAGTGTCTTGTGCGATTGTGTTAGCATCACGCTCAATCTGGAACAGAAGTCCCTTGAAACGCTCAACTGACCAACGACCGTTACTATCAACGTCAAGGTCGAAAGTACCAGCACTTGCTACTGCGCCAGACTGTGCGCCTGCTTTAGCAGAAGTGTAGATAGTACGAACAACTTCGCGGTTGATTTCAGCAAGAATTTCTGCTGAAAGGATGTTAGCGAGTTCAGTTTCAGCATCAAGACCATGAACTGCTTTCAAGTCTTGTGCAAGTTCAAGAGTGTATTCTGCTTTCAACGCTCTTGTCTTTGCTGTTACTGAAGTCTTTTCGATGGTGAATGCCATCTCGTTGAACTGACCAGAGTTACCCATTGAGACTGCACCATCTCCAAGTGCTTCACCAGTACCTGTACCAGCGCCTTGACCAGTTGTGAATGGTGATTCCACTGGGTTACCACCAGCATGTGCAGGTGTGACACCAGAGAAGTCTGTGTCTGCTTCGTTGAACAATGCTTCTGTACCACCCTGTGAAGAGTAGTTAGACTTCATTGCAAAAATCAGACCAGTTGGACCAGTCATTGGTTGCACACCACAGATGTCGTATGCGATAAGATTTGGCATTGCACGGCGTACAAGCGAAATCAGGATTGGGTCAAACTTTGCGATACCGCCAGTGTCTGGCATAGTATCAGCATGGTTTGTTGGGATTGCTTCGTGAAGCATTCCGCGCTCTTCTTTCATTGCTTTTTCTTGGTTTTCCAAGATAACAGTTGTGACTGCCTTCTTGTACGAATCCTGAATTTGTGGCATATCAGGATGGTCAAGAACAGGACCCCACTTCTGCTGAAGGTTTTCTGTTAAAAACATTTTATTATCTCCTCGTTGTTTAACGTATGTTAAATATTACAATATTATTTATAATATTTATTTGCCCACTGTTCTGGAGATTGCAGAAACGTAGTCTTTCATCTCACTGGTTAAGTTGACTGCTTCTGTAAGTTCATCTACAGCAACCTCATCCTCTTCGATTGTTTTGGCAATCTTTGGAAAGTAACTCTCCTTGAGTGTTTCCAATTCTTTTGCAAATGATTCCTCATCTGAGAACTCAAGACCTTCTACAAGACCAGAGAACTTCTCTTTTTGAGTATCAGTCAAATCTTTTGCAGATTCCTCGATAGCAACTTGCTTCTTTGCTTCGTTTACCATCTTAGATGTTTCAGCATTTGCTTCGATTTGCTCATTGAGTTTTTGCTCAAGTTCTGCAATCTTGTCTTGCTGTTCTGCTACCACATCATACTTGTCTTCTGGAACATCAATGTAATGCTCTTCGAAAACTTTCTTCAGTGATACGATAAAGTCTTCTGTGATTTCAGACTTGAGACCACGCTCAACAGCGAGTTCATTGTCTTTAGACCACTGCTCGACAACATATGAAAGATATGTGTCAACCTTATCTGTCAAATCTTCTGCAATCTTTGCAGTCTCTTCATCGATTTGTGTTTCGTAATGCTCTTCAAGTTCGACAATCTTATCAGCAACTTTAGAGTTTACTGCCGCTTCGAATACAGTCTTTGCTCTTGCTTTGAATTCGGCATCGAACTCACCGCCTTCAGTCAATGCATTTACGTCATCTGACATATCTACATCTTCTTTCTTCGCGGCGTATGATGACTTCATATAACCATAAGATGCTTTCATATGCTTCATTTCTTTCATCTTATCGACTTGAGCATGAAGTTTTTTCTTCATCTCTTCCATTTCTTTGTCATCATCTTCGTCTTCATCGTCATCGTCATCGGACTCGTCTTCGTCATCTTCCTCATCCATATCCTTTTCGCCATTTTTCTTTTTGGCGTCCATTGCTTTTTTGAGGGCAGGTGGCATTTCGCCTTCCGCGACTTCTTCTTCAGAGACTACTTCTAGTTCTTCGTCTTCATCAGCATCTTCTTTAACTTTTGTAGCACCTGGTTTGATTTTCTGTTCGCCTTTGTTTGCTTCACCACCTGGAACTGCCGCTTTCTTGACTTTCTTAGTCATTTCAGCAGGACCATTCTTATCGTCTGGTGATACAACAGCGGCACCAGCATCTTCAACGCCATCAGCGTCTCCGTCGATTTTCTTCATTGGTTCAGCGGCAACACCCTTACCACCAGGAGCAGTTGCTTCGTGCATTGATGCTTCAAGCAATTCTTTAATTTTATCTTCTACAGACATGTTGGACACTCCTTATTTGTTTGTCTAATATTTATATGTTTTACAGTTTTGACAAGAAATTATTAAATGCATTTAACTTTGCTTCTTGTAAAGAATTAAGTTTTGCTTTAGCAATTTCTTGCTTATATCTTTCGATATTCACTTCTTTGATGATGCCATTATCCCAAATCCATTCTGCGCCTTCCATGATGCCATTTACGAAAGCATCAGGAGCAGATGGGTCTGCAACAATGTCGGCGGCGGTTGCAAGATAAAAATCACCTTGCACTTCTTGGGCACCTGAACGACCCGCTTTAAGCGAACCCATTCCCCTAGAAGATACCCCCAATGTAGCGCCCTCATCCATCAAATTCTTAACAATCTTACCGTATGGAGTATCCATAATTTTTGCTTTGCCCATGACATTAGAACCATCCATTGACAATTCTGTAATCATGTGCGATACTCTTTCAAGATTGATTGTCGGACCATCAGGATGACCCAACTCACCAAACGCACGTTTGCGGTCGATATTTTCTTTTGTATATCTCTTAACTTCAGTTTCCATAACTGACTTCGGATATACTCGACCGTTTCTATTCTTGAGGTCGGATTGCATAAACACGCCCTCAATGAAATATTGTTTTGCGCCACCCTTCTCTTCTACGAGAAAGTTAGCGTCTGAAATTTCTTCTCTAATCAGTTTCATGTTAGATACCTGCATAACCTGTTAATTTTTTAAGCACTAGAACTGCGGTGCCGCCTGTTGTGATAGTCACTTTAATATCTTCATCACTATCTGTAACTTCTAGTGCAGGTAAAATCCAATGACCTGATGTACCAGTTGCACCGCTATCAAATTTTACAGTTCCGGTTGTAGCACTCTCAATAACTACATCTCCTGACCAGTAGATTTCTTTAATACCAACTGTAGGTGATGAAGCAGTTTGGTTTGTCACAAGAAATGAAGCACCATCAATATCGATAGTAGTATTTCCCGCTCCTCCTGTCACACTGACTACATTAGTCGTTTTGGTGACCTTTAGAAATTGTTGACCTATTGCCATTGCTTATACCCTTTTTACTTACTTATATTTATAAAAGTTTAATCTTCGTTTTTTGCCATCTTAGTAATAGTAGCATAAAAAACTGCTTTACCCTTTTCTTCACCATATCTATCGGTGAAGTCTTTCATAGGCACTTCTTTTTCCAACTTCTTCATCTTATCTTTTTCTGCAGTTGTTAGTTCTCTTTCAGAAAAATCTTTTAAACTTAAATCTTCATTTTGTCTGCGTAGAACAGCGGCAACTTGCTTGTCTTTTGAAAGACCTCTTGCAATCTTTTCAATTGCTTTTACTGCACCTGTCATGTTACCACCTTTGTAACGCTTGTCAGATGCTACACCAATCGCCATCTTTCTTTGCTTCGGTGTAAATCTTTCATCAAGTTCTTCTTCTTCTTTGAGTTGTGACTTATCTACTTTGTCACCAATTGCTTGTGCAGTTTTTAATCTTGCCATTTTTAGTGGTGCAACATCTTTAAAACGCTTTTCAAGACTTCTGCGATCCAATCTCAAATCTCTCTCATCACTACCCATTGAATAGATTTTCATATCTGTTCCAACAAGAGCATATCTCATCTTTGGTGCTTCATCAAGTTCAACTTCTTCTGGGATAACTCTCATGTTACCAGAAATGTAAGCAGGATGCATCTTCAATGCTCTCTGAGCATCTTTCTCATCGTTGCTGTCAACATAAACTTTAACTGTTTTCTTTGCGCTATCAGCATCTACACGAAACTTAATACGACCCATCTTCTGAGCAATCTCTTTACCAATACCATCGCCCATCATTCTGTTGAAGATTTTTTGTTTCTTAGGGTCTTTGAAGTTACCATCTTTGTCGAATAGTTTTGCAAGATGTGGGGGTAGACCTGCTTCGATAAGTTCTACACTCTCTTTCATCAACTCTTTAACTGATTTCAAATCAAGTTTAAGTGCTTTAGCAATTTGTTCTGCAGTCTTTCCAGAATCCATCATCATATGAAACTGCTTCATTTTACCTTCGTTGATATCATCATCAAAGTACTCATTGATTTTTAGTTGTTTAACTGCGTTATCGAAATCTCTTTTTGATTTAGCAAGTACTGTTTGTAATTGCATTTTTGATGCTGGTTTTAGACCTTGATACATTGTAAGTAACTTATCAGCAACTTTAGGATCAACCTTTGCTTTTTTACCATCAGCAAACTCAATAGGTTTCATACCTCTAAGTGATACTGCTTTTCTTAACTGCATCATAATATTTTTGTCTGCCGCTTTTCTATCATCGTCAGTGGCAGTGTTATCGATGTCTGCGGCGTCTTTACCTGTTCTTCGACCCATTGCTTTAAACGCATCACGCTTTGCACGATTTTCTTGCAACTCTTCACCCACAAGTTTCAAGTAATCATTAATAATTTTGTCTGTATCTTTTTCACTACGATATGAACCGGCATACTTTTCTTTATCAAAGTATACAAAGTACTTACCACCTTTTGTAGTAACAGTAACTTCGATGTTCTTCTTACGACCTACTTTCTCGGTCTTTACTATCTTTTCGCCACTGTCTACTTTGACTTTTTCAGCGAGGTTGATAGTCTGTTTTAATTGGGTGAATGTTACAGACATTTTTTACTACTCCGTTGTTTCGATTTCTAGTTCACCTTTATCGTTAAAAAGTGTTTTAGCAAATGTTTCTTTTGCTGTTGCTAATTCATGCGCTACTTTATCATTCATTACTGATTGAAATTTAACTTCAGCATTTACAAAATCTTTGTTGTTAATATCGTTAATCATTGCGTTAATTTTACTCATTAGAATTGATCCTCTTCTTCACCGTCTTCTCCGCCAGATGCTTCCGCTTCTGCTTCTATTTCACTATTTATCTGCTCAATATCATCATCATTTTGCTTGAGAATATTCTTACGAATCCACAAGTTACTATAATATTGACCAGCATATTCAGCGGCATCTCGTACTAAAGCAAGACGTTCTCTTAATATTTCTTGGTCTTTCAGTTCTGTGAACTGATTATCTTTTACATAATCATAACGAATATCTTCTTTCATAAGTTCCCAGTCTTCTTCAGTTATAACGCCTTTAAGCAATAACTGTGTGCGTAATAAGTCTTGAAATAGTTCATTGAACTTCTTACGCAATCTACCTACAAACTTAGTAAACTTCAATTCATCACGATTAATCTCTGTTGCTCGACCTAACTGAAAACCACTTTCAGGTTGCATACGAGACTGAGGTACATTGAGTGCTAAGAACATCTTCTTCTTAAAATACTCAATATCTTCAATCTCACCGAGGTTTTGACCACCACCTAGTGTAGTAATCTCTGTACCTCTACCACCTTCTCTGCGAGGCATCCAGAAGTCTTCTAGCATGTTCATAAACTTACGGTCGTCTTTTACTTCACCTGTATCACCATCATAAACTAACTTATTCTTAAAGTTATTCATAATGTCTTTTAGATACTGTTCTGCTTTCTGCTTAGGTAAGTTACCAACATCTACATAAAATACTCTACGCTCAGGTGCCCTTGCAATACGATAGATAACAAGAGCATCTTCCATCATACGCAACTGATTGACTGGTTTGATTGCTTTGTGTAAATAACCCACAACCATATTGTTATTCATATCAGTCATACCAGAAGGCACATATGTTACGCTATCTTTAGTGAGAGCAATTGCATTTGCAGTTTTCATCTGCGTTACATTTGTCGCCACCGATCCTTCAGTGTATAGGAAGTATTCTTTAATCTTTTTAATACCACTGACGCCCTTTGTAATTTCTTGCTGTTCGTCTTTAATAACTTCACGAACAAATTTTATTGAACGAGGGTCGACAATTCTGAGTTTTTGTATGCCTTCTTTTGGATTACTGCTATCAACTACTTTATGAAAATATAGTCTTCCATCAATATACCAACGCTTAAATAGTTCATGAGACCTCTTATTGAAGTCAAGCATTCTTAGAACTTGTTTAAACTCTTCATTAATTTTCTTTTTAATAGATGATGAAACCTGCACATCGTCTAAAGTTATAGATACTTGCCTATCGCTGTCAGATACGATTGCTTCATTGATAATATCATCAATCGCCGCTTCGCATTCTGGGTGCATAGAAATTTCACGATACTTCTTAATTAAGTCGTATTCGTTCTTTGCTCTATAATCTTGATTAACAAATGTGCCATACGCGCCACCAGAAACAGTAGACACGCCATCGTCTGGAGAAGGAAGAATTATATCCTGCTTTGGTAAATTCTTCTCTCCTCCATTACGACTGATTTCAAATCCGAATAGTTTTACTGCCATATTTTCTCCACCTAAACATTATACCATTATCTTGAAAGTTATTAAGCAGTTGTATCTGCGGTTGTTACACCACCGAAACGACCACCAAGACTTTCAAAGAACTGGTAAGTAAATTCACAAGTAAACTCTGCAATTGCATCGTTTGTTCCAAAGTCTAGAGCAATCTCACCAATGTTGGTTGGATATGCGTCTTTGATTATATATGACTTGAGAACATCATCATTTCTGTCTAGATGGTCAACTCGTAAATCAACGAGATATTCACTAGGCAGGACTCTACCTCGATTAGTTACTACGTTGTTGATACCATTCTGCCAGATTTCAAAGGCATCGCGGATTGCGAATGATGTGTCATTGTACACTGTTACAGTCCATGGAGTGAAAGTTCTTTCACCACCAAAGTTTACAACACGACCCCTATAGTTGACTGGAGTGTTACCGATTGTTGAACCAGGAAGTGCGGCGCCTCGGCAGAGAAATTCTGCATCTCTGCCTGCTACGCCCGCTACTGCTCCAGAAACGTATTCTGGAAATGATAGCGTTACTCTGAACTGGTTTGCTCTCGCACCCCCACCAATCATACGGGATTTAAAGTCTGAAATTGTTGCCATTTTTATATGCTCCTATTATCTTACTATTTATCCCTTATACACCAGTCTCTTCAAAAGAGATACCAGTTCTTGTTGCTACGAATGTAAGCGTGATAAAGTTAATTGACCTTGCAGGTTTAATAAAGATATCTGCTCTAAACTCGTTTGCATCAATGACTGCAGGAGTATTATTAGTTTCGTCACAAACAACTTTAAAATCAAAGATGCCTCTGCGACCTTGAATATCTCTCAAGAACGGTTCGACTAGATTTCTAAAGTTTGCTCTAGTGAAAGTGTCGTTGAATTCAAACAACTGAAACTTCGCCGCTGTAGCAATTGCTTTTTCTAGAATGATGAACAATCTACGAACATTAATTCTATCAAATGCACTTGGTGCAGTCAGCATAGTTTTATCACCAAAGAGTGTGATGCCTTGTCCAGGGAATGCTACAACTGGATTAACTTGCTTTCTATAGAGGGAATCTCTATCTGCTTTATCTGGTGAGAATGCGACTTTTACTGCATTCTTAATCTGCCCACGGTTAAAACCAGCAGGTGAGAAGAATGGATCAGCAACTAAGTCAGTTCTTACACAGCATCCAGCAACATCAGCATTCAAAGGAATCCAACGATATACATCGTTGTATCTGTCGTACTGATATTTCCAACCACTATCCATTACTGCGAATGAAGAGTTGATATTTGCCGAATTATCTCTAAAGTCTACAATATCTGTTGCGGCAGTTGTTGAAGTTGCATCAGCAAGTTCTGGTGATAAGAATACCATACAGTCTTTTCTGATTTCAGCAACATTGTCTACAACGTATTTTGCTGTCGCTCCGTTTGCAGGTCCCATGACAATAAGAGAGATATCGAATTGCTCATCGTTTGCAAATTTAGCATATGCAGTCTGTAGTTCTCCTGCACTAGGAGCGGCACCATTTGCGGCACCTGACAGAGAAACGTACTGTGGTTCTCTACTTGTGTGTGCAAAAGCATTACTCAAAATACCTGTCCCTGTACCTACGTCACTATCAAAGTTTGAACCGTGGTCACCGAACCAGAGATAATTTGAATACTGATTAATATGCTCTACATAATAGTTTACTGTTCCATCTGACTTCTTTGCATCAGTTGCGACAGATAAATTTGAGAACTTTTCAAGTATTGTGTTTGCAGTTCCAGTAATATCTCCATCTTCATCGATGACGATTACATGAAGTTCATCATTAGAACCGCCTCTTGCTGTTGCTTGTGCAGATGTTCCTGGTGCATTATCGAATTCTGCATGATAGTACCACTTGACAGTTACATTAACAGGTGTAACTGTTCCATCAACTGCAGTAGTTAGACCAGTAGTCTTACCCTTTTCGTTGATAGTCAAGGTATTTGTTGATACTGCTGTTACTTCATATTCAGTATTGTGTCCAGCAAATACAATCAAGTCTCCTACAAAGATAGTTGCCGCAGATACAACTGTTACTGATGTTGCTCCTAACGCATTAGAGGTTACACATGTAGTAGTATTAGTACTTGTGTAAGCACCTGCAGTGTGACATACTGATACTTTAAGTGAGTTACCCAAAGTACCTGGATACTTTGCCGCCCAATCGCCAACTCCTGTTGCGACTGCAGAAGCACCTAGATTATCGTATTGTGTTTCGTTTTTAATTAAGAATCCTGAACCGTCTTGTGTCGCGTTCAGCATACTTGCCTTTTCTGCTCTAATAACTTGAAGATTAGAACCATAACTCAGAAAGTTTGCCGCAGAGAAGAAATATTCGTATGTATCAGCATTAGGTTCACCGAAAACGGAAACCAATTCATTTTCTGAAGATACATTGATTACATCGTCTACAGGTCCCCACTGAAAGTTGCCCGCATATGCTCCCGGTGAGGTTGCTACTGCTGGCACAACCTGTGTTAAGTCCACTTCACGAACTAGAACGCCTGGTGAAATTTGAAATGCCATGTTATTTACTCCCGTATTTAAAATCAAAGGTTTTAGTCATTTACGATAATATTTATAAGTTTACCAATTTGTACTATCGACTACAACCCATCTGTCACCATCTGCATCGACAAAGGATTCGGCACCAGCGCCTTCTTCTTGACTTACAAAACCAAATGGTGTTAATTCATCTTCTATTGCTTGCATTTTCTCTTTATATAATTTTTGTCGTATATCATTCTCGGTTAATTCTTTGAAATACGGTTGTCCACTTAACCATGCAAACATCACCAAGCACATTGCTAAATCATCGTGACTACCTTCTTCTGCTTCGTAAGAACCTTTTCTTGCTACAAAAGTAGATAGTTCGTTGATAATATCGAAATCTTGAATTATCAACTTGTTTTCTTCTATTAGATTTTTGAGATTACTACAACCCAATCTTTTGAGTTGACCCGTAGTTCTAGCACCTAATGTGGTGCCTCCTCCAAAACCTCCTCCTAAAACTTGTCCTGCTCTACCTTTCCATGTGGTAGATAATAAGTTTTCGTATTCTATATCATTATTTAGAATATCCGCGACTTGTTGACCTATATCATTTATCTCAACAAGTATATATGCATCGTTATAATGAGAACACATTCTATTAATAACAGTTGGATACATTAAAGGTGAAATTTCATTTGAACGATACTTACATACAACTTTAAAAGGCATCTTTGTTACATCTAGTATCACAAACGCACTGTAGTCGATTCCTACGCCCCTTGAGACATCAACTGTGCAAATATATGTGTTACCTTCTTGTGCTTTTTCATATACTGTTACACCTTCTTTATCATATTCGGGTTGCTTGTATGCCATATTACGCAATGAATTAGGGTTGATAAGTGTATTACTTGACCCTAAGAACTGACATTCAAATTCTTGATCCCACTGTTCTTGAGAAGTATTTTTAATCGTTTCTTCTTTAAAGCGAATACCACGACCAGGAATATCATTCCACTCAACTTCAATAGTTGCATAATTACTACGTTTCTCTTCAGCATCAACCCACATCTTATAAAAATGGTTCATACCTTTAGGTGTAGAAACAACCATCACTTTTGTATTTTTACCAGAAGTAATTGTGGGATATACTGACCTAAAAAACTCTTCTGCTAGATTATTTGGAACGAATGCAAATTCGTCTAGAAATACTAGATTGAATGAACCACCACGAACCGCGCTAGATGATGTTGATGATGCAATAATTTTACTGTCATTCTCTAATACAATAGAACCTTTGTTCCATTCCTTGATACCTTGCTGTAAGTAAGGCGGAAGTGCTTCATACGACATATGAATTTTTGCAAGCAAATCTCTTGCAAGGGAACCTTTGTTCGCAAGAATAGCACAGTTTACTGTTGGATTGAATAACGCAAACCACAGAATGTATGAACACACAGTAGTTGATTTACCTGACTGTCTAGGAATTTTACATATAGAAAATCTGTTCTTATGAAATGTTTTAATCATCTTCTTTTGAAACGAATACATTTCAAAAGGAATAAAACCTTCATCCAGATTAACAATCTTAATATACCTTTCGATAAAATATGATGGGTCCTTAGAACACTTTACATACTCTTCGATTTGTTCTGCAGTAAACTCTTGCTGAACATTAGTTTTTTTAAGATTAGGATTTCCTAAATAATTATCACTCATTTACAATTTTCTGTAATACTACTTCAAACTGGTCAATCTTCAGTGTACGATTAGGCCAGTAGATATAATCTTTCTCTGGATTTGCTTTTAAATTATTTAACAAAGGAATAACTGCATCATGCAGTTTCTTTACTTTTCCTTGTAGTTTTTGAACCTCTTCTGATGAAGATGTAGCAGTTTGTGCAAGTTGCTGTACTGCTTCTAATTCATTTTCATCAACTGCGGTAAAACCAAAATCAAAATCACTCATGGTCGATTACCTTCTCTTCTTTCTCACCTTTAATCAACTTTTGCAATTCTGCAGTTGAACCAACGAACAATGCATTTGTTACGTTTTGTGGTGCTTTTTCATCTACTTTATTTAAGTCTTTCATATTTTTCTGTAGTCTCATCAAATCTTGAGTTACATCACTAACTGTTTTAATTAATTGACCTGCTACTTCATATGAACGAGGGTTTTCTGCTTCTCTTGCTAATTGAAGAATACCTTCGATTGCTGTATTACCCTTTTCGATGAGCATATGAAAGTTTTGTCGTGCAATTTCATAGTCTGCATCTGCATCTGCTTTATTGGGGTCAGGTGCTGGTAGATGGTCAGATGCTTGAACTTCTGTCGGCAACTGTTCTGCTATATCAAATACTCGATTTAATTTTTCATCAATACTCATATCACACTCCTTATAGTTGTGTGAATCCGCTTACCTTTTTCAAAGTAATCGTCACAGTTCCATCTTCAATAAAAACTCGTAAATCTTTACTTGGTTCTGCTGAAAGACCAAGTTGTCCTGTATTTGTAATAGCACCTACTCCTGCTCCACTAAAAGTAAACACTGCTGTTAGATTTGGTTCAGTAACACGATAAATCTCAATGTCTCCCACATTATTGTCATAATCAATTTGTAGAATAATACACTCTGGATTTTCTGCAGTTTCATCCCTACCTAAAGTATCTACATCCATATCAAAATCAACTGAACCAGGAGTGAAGTCTCCCGATACTGCAAAAGTTGCTCTAGTTTCTGTAGTTGCTAATATTGTCTTAGTTGCCATTTTATAATCTCACTTATTATGTTACTGGATTATCAGTCCACGTTTCACTAAATCCAAAATCATCATCTGCATCTGCAGAAGTTGGGTCTGGAGTTGTCACCAATCTACTAGTAGGTGTAATTGATGTTCCTATAGTAGGAGAGTTGTCTAAGAAAGCATCTGCTTGCACAGTCTTAATGATACCTTGCTCAGAAATAGGTCCATAGAAATTCATCTTTACAGTAAATGTCATAGTATATATGATACTTCTACGAGAAGCAAAATCACCTTCATAATCATCCTCATATGTTAGACTTTCTAGTATAAGAGGAAAGTCATCTTTAATTCCCATCTCAGGAACAGCATTAATAGTTAAAGTATATGCTGGTGTGAAAAATGGTAATATTTGTTCAACAACTTGAAGTGCATCTTCTTGGTTTTTTGCCATAATAAACAGACTGAAATTCAAGTTGTAAGGTACAGATTGATATTGTCTTTTAATCTCTGTGCTAGTAGTACCAACTGTTTTACGAACATTCATTTTGTTTACTTTACGTTGACCATCATAATTAAATCCACTAATTTCAAAACCCATTCTTGGTAAAGTTAGTTGGTGAGTATTCGTTAGTTGAGGATTTTCATATAGTCTAGCAAGAAATTTTTGTTTTGGTCCATATGCAAGAGGCACTTTCAGTGATTGTATTGCATTACCGCTTGCATCTTTTCTACGAATGTCGATATCATTGAATACGCTACCAAATGCGATAACACTTCTGCGAATTGTTTCATGATAAAAATGATTTTGTCCTAACATTATCTTTGTACCTCGCCAAATGGATTGCTTGTGCTAAAGTCTATGATATCTTCTGCATTCAAACTAAAGTCGTTGTTTCTTGAAAGAGGTTCAATACTTGCACCAATTGTTGTCGCATTAGTTGTTGTTGAAAGTGTATAATCTTCTTTGATAATCTTAAATCCATTTTCAAGCAACAATGAACCTGAACTATCTTCAAGTGATATTTCATAGTTAAACATGTCAGTTGAACGTGCATCTTCAATAGCATCAATCGCTGATACACCAGTATCAATCTTCTCTGAACTGTATACAAATCTTTCAACATCTAATCTGTATGTGTAGATATTATTTGCTTGATAGAAAATATTCTCATGCTCAACAAATGTGATTTCAAATAAACCTTTTGTCATAGGAAAGTATAGTAAGTCACCTTCGTTTGGTCTGCCTTCTACAATTAAAGATGCGTTATCATCAACTGCAGTAGACCAACGCGATTTAACAACAACAAAACTTGCCCTGTCTCGTATCTCAACACCAAATTTCGACAAGAAGTCACCTTCACCCTCAAATCCATCTACTGATTGTAGATACATCTCTATAGAGTGTGCAGACGTAAATTTAGATAACTCATCTTCATTGAAGATTGTGTCTACGTTTACTAATGTGCGAGGAATGTAATAGATGTCAAAACCATAAATCTTAATTGCTTCTGTATAAAGATTTTCAATTAGGGTTTGCTCTAAAGAATAACCTGTACTATCTAATCCGCCGCCTTGGTCGAAATACGCATTAAGTGCCATGTAATCATCCTACCATCATGTCAACTGGTAATTCATATCTGAGTGACATTTCTTCTTCGATTTTTGCAATCTCTTCCATTGCTTCTTGCATAATACGAACACCATCAAGTGTTACACCACCTGGCATTTGTACTCCAGCAAATTTACTTAGATTGTTACCCCATTGCAATTTGATTAGTGCAGTAAGATATTTCTTTAAGAACATATCGTTATACACATCAGCATAAGTTGCAGGGTCTAGAATTCTATATGCTTCAAATACAAGATACTCATCTGCTTTAATATCATTGTTCCAGTCCATGTCTACAAAAATTCTATCAGAATGACGATTAAATCTAATTGGTTTTTCACCAACTAAAAGTTCATCAATTAATGATAGATGTTGCTGTATCATATTATAGTATAGCACAGATGTACTTGCTAAGTCAAATAATTCATTTAATCTTAGTTGATAGCGAACATCAAACATATCTATCTGTGTGTTATTTGTGAAAGGAAATACTCGTTCTACTCCTGTGATAGCATCAGTTACAGGAACATAACCGTTCTTAATATCGCCTACTGTGATTGCTGTGATTGTATCTGTCGCTGATGATGATGCACCTGTAATTGCTTCAGTAGTCAAATCACCAACTTCTTTATAAAGTCTTAGTGTAGTTGATGTTGGAGCATCATATATGTAAGCGACTGCACTAGATGTGCCTCCAGTAATTTTCTCGCCAATAGTAAATTGCGAGGAATCTGAAACTGTTATTGTTGTTGCTGTTACTTTGTGCTTGAGATATGTTTTCTCTACACCGTCAAAGTGATATTCTTGAAAGAACTGAATTGCTTCATCTGTTCTATCATCTATCTGGTCAGTTGACACGTTAATATCAATGACGCCTTTACCTAGACGGCGCAAGCAATATTCTTGTAACTCGCTTCTGCTTGTTGGGTTCGCCATAAAAAATCTCCAAGGTATGTTCTTATTAGTATTTATACCTTGGAGAAAATAGAGTTTAAAATTTTGACTTTTTTTATTTTTATGCTAGAATTGCTTCGACCTGACCATGTTGTAATGTATTATCTGTTAATGCAATTGCTTTCACGGCAGCAAAATCGGCGGCGTTATCAACTGTCAACATTCCTTTATAAGCAGATAATACTAGAGTATCACCCTTTGATACAGTACCTCGTACAGAAACGATGCAACGTCCAGTCAAAGCAACATATGGATTTGACGTTTTATCTAGGGAATAGATAACTCCAATTGCTTTGTTATCATCTGCACCCGTAGTCACTGCGATATCATAAGTTCCTGCCGCGGCGCGAACAAAGGTACCTACAGACAAAAGATTTGCCGGATCAATTGTAAATCTTTCAGCAAAGTCTGATACTTCTCTTTGTAGAATTAATCTTCCGTTTTTAATTGGCATATCTTATTCCCCTACTCTTCTGATGCATCTTCAGAGGATTCTGCGGCGTCTAATCTTTCTTGTGCCGCGTCAATATCCGCAAGAGTAACTATCGTACTCATTTTATCTTCATTGATATTACCTCTAACATCTCCAACTTTAGCAATTCTTTCTTCTAATGAAAGTTTAGTTGAGAGGGGTAATGCATCTGCCGCTTCAATATTAGGTTGAAATGCAATCTTTTTTGCAGTTTCTTCATCAATATCTCTAAGAATATCTTCAGGCGAATTAGGCATAATTCTAAGATAATCTTCAGATTGAACCATCCAGTGTTTATTCTCAGGTTTAGGATAACGCTTTTTAACTGCAAGTCTTCTCGCCTGCAATGCATCAACTCCTTCTTTATTACCTTCTACGATATACTCCCACAATGCTCTAATCATTGCATCTTCTCTTGGATAGTTTGCCGCTCTCATATCTAAGTATGCTTGCTGGTCTAAAATATCTTGAACAAAAGGACGCATTCTCTTTAATTCGGAGATTGTTGGTTTTGGTAAATGATTGTCTTCATCCCAAACTACTGCCTCAAGTGCGCCCGCATCTAGACCACTGTCTGCAGAGTTCCATGATGCACCAGGTGGGGTGCTTAATGACCATTCACAAGTTGGATATAATACTTGCAACATTACTGCAATGTTATCTGCTCTTCTAACTCTAGAATGATACTCTGTTAATATTGCCTGTTCTGCCTCAGAAATTGCAATTCCCATGGTTCCCTTTTCCATGATTGCTTCAACTTCATCTCTTGTAGGCGGACCTTTTCTAATCAATTCATCAACTGACTGAGGTCCTGCAGTTCTTTTAACTGCACTTCTTAAATCGTCTGCCATTTTTAAACTCCTAAAATTATAAATTATCTACATACTTATTTATATAACTTAAACACCATCGTGTGTTACCGATCCAGATTTTACTCGATCCTCAGGTATTGCAATTTCTTTTGCAATCATATAGAAATCTCTAACTTCGACATCTCTATCAGTATTTTCGTTTCTAACTTTCACTTCAAAGGTAATCGCATTAGTTACTCTAGGTATATATGCATGTGTGAGAGCAACATTACTTCTAAAATTACTTGTTGATCCATAGCGACTATGGGAAGTGTTCAATCTATCGTTTCTACCGCCATGATGACTAAATGTATTACCGTAAGGGGTTAACCCATGAAATCCATTTTGCTCATACTCATTAATACCATTTGCAAATAATGCCGCCGCGTAAGTATCTAATGTGTTTGTTCCTCCGCCAACATCTCCCATTACAAAACTAGCACTTATTTCCATTATGCTTGTTGCATATAGTGGTGTAATTGTAAGTGGCGAATTATCAATTGTGGTAAATTGATTAGAATTTGTGCTATGAATCCAAGAACCAGAATTTTCTGAAAATTTATATTGGATTAATAAAGAACCTTTCACTGCCCTTTTAGTTATCTTTTGTAAGGCCATACATTAAAATTCCTTATTGATTAGTTCTGACTACCAGAACTTGCTAATCCTATTGAAATTTCCTTTGCAATTAAAAATAAATCTCTGACCATAAAGTTTCTGTCTGCCGTACATCTTGCACGAACATCAATATCTTGTTCATTAGTTGTTCCTGGAGTAAAAGCATGGTTCATATTAAGTGCATATGATTGTCCAGTTGCATGGCCATGTCTACTAGTGGAAGTGCGTAATCTATCGTTTCTACCGCCATGATGACTAAATTGATTACCGTAAGGTCTAAGTCCACCAAGTGAAGTTACTAAATATTCTTGACTATCATTAACGTAAATTGCGCCTTGATATGTATCAGTTACATTTGATGCGTTTTCCGTATCTCTCACGGACATATTTGATTGTGTTTCTAGTATTGAATCGGCATACTGTGGCGTCATTAATATATTTTTACCGTTAATTTGAGTAAAGGTACTTGATGCGGTATTAATATCAAAGTCACCAGTATTCTCAACGTACTTAAATTGTACTAAGAGAGACCCATGTACAATATGTTTTGTTACTCTTGTTAATGCCATTTTTTTCCCTCTTACGTTAAGTTATAATGTTCGCCAGCAATTTCTGAAATGGTTATAAAACCATCTTGAAAACTTACCGTAGCACTTGTATTTTCCATTGCAACCCATGTTCCTACTTCTTGAGCGGCAGTTGATCCTGGAGCATGAATATGGTTCATGTAAATTGCTGTTCCCATGCCATAATGTCTCCAGTTCTGTCTACCATTTCCTTCTCCAAACTGTTGGTTTTGATGGTTGTGATTGCCGCCGCGAGATTGATTGGTCCCAATAATTCCTTTTTGAATGTATTCATCACTGCCATTTACTACAAATTTTGCCATACCCGAATGATATCCGGCAACGCCTGCGCCAGACGAGGTTAATTGTGCAGAACCAGTGCAAACAAGTTCTAAGTGACTATCACTGTATTGCGGTGTAACAGTTGTGTTATCACCCCACTGAACAAAGGTGGAACTATTATTTGTCACATTAGAAAAATCTTTACCATAATGTGCAATTAACACCGATCCATATACAATGTGTTTAGTTACTTTTGTTAATGCCATTTCCCATATTCCTTTTTATATATCTATTTATGTAAGATTAAAACCTAAGTCAGATAACTCTGAAACGGTCATAAAACCACCTTGAAAAATAACTGGCGGAGATGTAGTAGCAATCTGACATTGTATTTCTTGTTTATTATTACTGACTAATTGATATAGATGGTTTAAATATACTGTTGATCCTGTTCCATAAACTCTAAAGTTCTGTCTACCATTTGCTTCGCCAAACTGTTGGTTTTGATGGGAGTGGTCGCCGGATCTTTGTTGATTTAGTCCAACAATATCTCTTATCAAATGTTCTTCTTGACCATTAATCATCAATCTGAGTTTACCTGCATAAAATCCAGCGGCCAGGTTACCGGTTAGTTGAGCAGAACCTGTTACTACTACTTCGATTATATTTTTTGGGTCATTTGGTGTGAAGTCTAATTGGTCACCCCAATTGGTAAAAGTAGAACTAGAAGTTGAAGCATCAGTCATATCCATGCCATAATGCGAAACTAGAACTGATCCATAAACCGCTCTTTTACTCACTTTCTTTAATGCCATGTTATAAAGTTCCTATTATATTAGTTTACATAGTTGTTACTTGGTGTTCCTGTTACGATACCTCCAGCAACTTCTTTTACCATGATAAACCCATCTCTTCCTTGTAAGTTACCACCTCCATCATTATTACTTCTATTTGCTTGTATAGTACATGTTTGTAAGTTTGTAGTTCCCGGTAAATGTCTATGATAAAGACTTACAGATTTACCTTCTCTACGACTGTTCGCTGAATTGTATGCCCTATCGAAAACAGAAACAGATGCGGCATCATTAATTGTATATTCTGTTTGACCATTAACATCTAGATATAAATTTACCTCGGCGCTATCAAATGTTCCATCATTTGGTGCCCCACTATCTGCATTATTACTAAGTGTTCCAGTAAATCTACATTCCAAAATAGAGTCCGCATATTCTGGAGTTATTGTGATATTATCCCAATTTGCAATGGACGTTGCCGCGTGATCCAAGTTACCCATATCTTTATAACGAACTTGAACGATAGTCGCTCCATACACAATGTGTTTAGTTAATTTTGTCAGTGCCATTTTTATTACCCTTTAAATAAATCTTACAACTTCAAGTTTTTGCTCATTGACAGGTATAGATGTCATATACAACTTATTACCCACAATTACATATTGAGTTGGGTCTTGTAACTCTCCCTCTAAGAACACTAGAAGTTTTTGTTCGTTATATGTATCTTGCACAGTTCCGAATGAATGCTTCTCAAATACAAGTTCTCCCATATCAAAAATCTGCTGTGAACCATTACACTTGAATACTAGTTTCTTCGTTTCTAAGTCAGTCTCACTTGAAGTTCCTGAGTATGTTGTAATGTCGAAAATACCTTGCACTTCAATAAACGCATCTTGAGAAGGTGCAGTATTAAATGTCAATGTAGTTCCACTCAAAGCATATTCTTCATCTCTAAGTACTTTACCATTGATTACTACAAGAACACCAAAGTCGTTAGGTGTAGTTGTTGAGGTGAATGGAATTGTGAATTGAGTAGCAGAACCAGTTCCTCTCAATACTACTTTTCTTCTATTTGTTGCCGCGACTTCTGTACACTTCAATACTTTACAATCAATAACAGAACCGAATGCTGGATGTTCATCAAAGAAACATAACTTATTTTTCTCTACAAAGTAGGAATCATCATTCTGATATACACCATCAATATGAACAATAACACTATCGTCAGATGATGGATGTAATTCGATAAGACCAGTTGCTTCATCTAAAAGTCTAACAAACATGTGGTCACCAGCACCAGTTGATGCAATACCAGTCATTGTTACTGTCTTCGCGTCTTGTGTATTATGTCCGGCGCCGGGAGTAAGTGTTTCAAACATAATCAATTCGACTTTTACTGATTGGTCAGATGAACCAGGATTTCCCCCTAGTGTCAAAGTTTGACCAGATATTGACCATGTGTCTCTTGCCTGAATAATACCATCAACAATAACTAAGAACATTTCTTCATTTGCGGCATTAGCAGACTGAGTTGAGAATGTTCCATGTCTGCTTGTATAACCAGATGCGGTTGTAAATGTATTTGCTGAACCGTTCGATGTCCATGTTGCACGACTAATTGCTGTGTCTGCTAATAGTGAAACATCATCGTTACCTATCAGACTTTTCATGTCTCTGATTTCAATTTTAGGTGCTTGGTCATCAACGCCAACTCTAGAACCAATATTTACTATTTGATTTGATGCTCCAGAACCTTCATTGAAGTCTGCAGAAACTACAGTGTACTCATCATAAGGTTGAATAATACCATCAATAGCAACAATCAAATCTGCTTCATCAGTTGATAAGTCATAAGTTGTTTCTTTTTGATATACGTTATTTGTAGTATCCCAGTGATGATTGTTTACATCAAAGTATTGCTGACCTTCATTATCTGTGATTGCAGTGATAGTCAATGTCGCATCATTAGTTGAACCAGATTGAATGATTGTCAATACTTCGTTATTCTGATAGTTGTATGCAAATTCACCATTTGCTAAGTCGGTATTGATTGTAACACCAGTTACAATACCACCAGCGGCGGTGATGTTTACTCTGAATCCTTGACCAGAACCGCCTCTTGCTTCTAGATTGTTTGCTGATGTATATCCTGAAGTACCAGCGTTTGTTGGTCCACTAATAGTTGTTGGTTGACCATTAATGTTTTTACCCATCAGAACTCTTCGGTTAAGATTGGTATACATTGTGCTTTTAAGACCTCTAAATTCAATTGGTGTATTTTCAGTCAATACACTTTCATGAACATACTTATATTCGTTTACAAGAGCATACTCATTATGATTAGACATTACAGATGCACTTGCGCCGCCTCTAAAGACAAGAAGATTGTGTTCAGCATCAGTCTTTTGATGCATAGGAACAATATTCTGCAATCCATCGGTGATTGCTCTTGTTCTTACAATTGCTAGACTGTTTGATGCTTGCACATTACCAGATGGATCAATAACATCATAGATACCTCTGATTTCAAGTTCAGTATTAATTGAGGGAACTTGTGTCAAAACTACTTTATTTGCAAATAGAACATAATCTTTATCTTGAAGAATATCACCATTTTTAGTAACAATAATTGAATACTCATCAGGTGGTGTAAATCCACAATCGAATATTCTTTGTGTACCATCACACAAATATATTTTACTTCTTACAGATTGAAACTCGGATGCTTTCAGTGCTTGAATAATTACTTCTGCGCCGTCTGCCGGTGCATCTGAAAGAAGTACTTTATTAGGATGTTTGAATACAAAATCTTGGTCGTTTAGATACACACCATCAATATACACCGACATTTGATTGTCGCTGAGTGGTATGAATTCTGTTGTAAATATCTTACGAATCCCATCGGCAATAAACCTTTGAGTTCTGATATTATTTCCTTTAGTTCTTCCGATGTAAGGCATGTGTTACTTCTCTCTCTTTACGGTGTAAATTCTAGTGCATTGACAACAACATCAAGAGAATTCGCTCTAGATGCTTTCACCTTTACAATCTCTCCATCGTTCAAGTTAATAGGTCGCTCCAAGGTTGCTCCTAAGTTTGCTTGAACTGGATAAAGATATGCTACATGAAACTCATTACCTGCTCCATCGTCAATAACAATATTAACGTACAAGTCTTCTAGGTTATATGTGTTTGTAATGTAGATTGAGTGAATGACCGCATACTTACCACTAGGTACCGTGTATAAAGTACTACCTGAACCTGTGGATGATGCTCCACTCACTTTTGTATTTTTAAATATACCTGTTGCCATTTTTACTTCCTATCTATATTCATATTTATAATACTTATGACATTGCAATTGCAAAGAAACCTAAGTCTTCGCCAAGTGCAGGTGGCGCAACTAGACTTCTTGCTAGTTTCTTCAATGCTCCTCCATCAGAAGCATCAGCGATAATCAAGTCATCAGCATTCTGAACCGATGTTGCTCTTGGTAGACCATTAACAATGTTTGTAACTGAACCAGTTGTGTCTAGTGAAGATGCCGCTACTGAACCTGCCGCAAGAGTGGTTGCAACTGACATTGTAGTATCTTGTAAATCTGTCATAGTTGATGATACTGTGCCAGTCACATCACCAGTCAAAGTAACTGTGAGTGATGGATCGTTCAATGCAACGTCAAGGTAAAATCTGTTATTAGCATCATCATGATTTAGTGTAATGGTATTACCAGCACCCGGAAATGAACCACCCGTATTAGATGTATTTTCGAATGAACCAATATAGTCATACAATGCTTCAACACCAGTTGCAGTAAGATTATCAAAGTCACGATTTGTCTTTGCATCAATCAGACCAGTAATTGTTGTGTAGAAGTTTGCATCATCGTTGATTGCCGCGGCGAGTTCGTTCAGTGTATCAAGTGCGCCTGGTGAACTATCAATGAGTTCTGAAATTGCTGTACGCACATAGCGCATTGTTGCAACTCTAGAGTTGTTCTGCGTTTGTGGATATGTTGCATATGTAAAGTTCACATATGGCGGAACGTGCATACAAGGACCACCACCTTCAGACAGTGTGATTGAACCACCACTCTCTGATACAAATTGAGTTCTAAAACCATGTACTGTCAATGTGTCACCATTTATTTCCATAATTCTTGTCAATTGATTGTTTGCGGCATTTGTACAACCTTCAATCTTACATACATCACCAACTGAGAATCCACTCATATCACCAGAATTTGATGATGCAATAGTACATGCAGTTTGCTCTGAGAAGTATTCTGGATCAGACAGAGGTGTAATTGTCAAGTTCGAACTTGCACTAAGTCTAACTGCTTCAGGTAGTCTCTTGTGTGCGTAGATAACTGTAGACTTCTGTTCACCATATGCGTTGTTGATGTCTGTGCCAATAAGCAACTGGTCATCAGCACCCATAAACATGTCGCCATCAGTAAGACGCACAGTACCTAGAACATCACTATCGGAATCTGTTAAGTTCAATCTTGCTTGAGCGGCACTATCAGCATTGTTTTCATCTTGAATTGTAAATGTTGCGGCGCCAGACCCTGCCGCTTGGTCAGAGAATGTAATTGTTCCATCAATCTTAACATCACCAACAATATGTAGAATTTCAGTAGGAGACGTTGTACCAATACCTACTTTTGAAGTTGCTGTGTTTACAAATAGCAGATTATCATTGGCATTACCTTTAACATGAAAATCTAGTCCTACTTGTCCATCATTGATAGTTACTTCGTCAGGAGTGAGCATCATAATAGACTTGAGTGTTCCTCCCGCCATAACATTAAAGTCAAACTCACCTTCTTCTGCACCATCAGTAGGGTCTTTAATATGACCATACATTTCTGCATAAGTTACAGTTTCATCTGCAGAGTTCTTACCTTCTAACTTGAATTTACCTAATATATCATCAACGGCAGGAGTATTACTATCTCTTGTAAGAGTTATTGTAGGACTTGCTGTTGCACCATCGTCAGTGTGAAATATATTAATTCCCTCACCAACTATGTCAAGAGCAACAGTTGGAGATGCAACATTAATACCAATTCTGTCGTTTGTTGTATCGATTACAAGCGTATCTGTGTCAAAGTTATGACTACCAGATGTTGCACTGTTTGTGATAACACCAGTCTGTGTCTGAGTTGTGTCAGTAATTGTCAGGTTAGTAGTAGTCGATGCAGTATCATCAATACCTGTCGATTGAAAAGTGGTGATTGTACCACCATCAATTCTATTACCTGATACTCTTGGTTGCGCTCCTACATACTTCGCCATGATTAGATATCCTCTAGAATACTTGCAATAGCATTCAATGATGCTGATGCACTACTTGTCACTGCTAATTTATCACTTTCATTCAGTACAATCTTTTGTCCACTAATAAATGATAGTGTTGAGTTTGCTGGAATGTTTATGTTGTTTCCTATTACTACATATGATGACGCGGAATCATCGTATATTTCAACATCTACAGTAATAGCAGAAACAGTAACATTTGCCAGTTCTAGACCAATAATCATACTACGCTTACCTATTGCGGAAGGTGTAGTATACATATCAGTTCTAGCAGTTCCTACTCCACTAGCAATTCTATTTTCGAAATCATTTGCCATTTTTTTCCTCTATTTTCTACTATTTATTCAACAAATCCATGAGCATCTAAATCACTATCTGAACCAAATACTGCGATAGGATGCATATCGTATGCTTGTGGTTCTGCTTCTGAAATACGAAATCTACCAATTTCATTCGCTAATTCATTATGTGCTTCTACAAAACTTTCATTTGCATTTGGTCTAAGTGACGCATCAATACTTGTTATATCACCCAAATCTGATTGTATAACATTAGCGGCATTTACTAAGTTACTACCTAAGTCTGCGTTGATTCCATCTGGATCACCAACTGCATTACCTAAAGTATTAGTATTATTAAACCAATCTTTAAAACTAATCAGTCTTGTAAAATCAATAAGTGCCATAGTTATGCAAACGCAATCAATACAGGTCTAGACAATGCATTAGCAGATGATAAGTTGTCTAAGTCTGTCTTCAACTCATTTAGTGAACCTACTAAATTTGATTTCTGAGCAGTAGACAATGTAGTCAAATCTCCCTGTTCATTATCAAGTTCATTCACTGCGCCCACAACATCTGTAGCAGTTGTTGTCAATGATGCAGGATCACCTAAATTAGTAGAGATAATATTAGTCTTCTGTCTCCACTGTTCTAAACTGTCCGTTGTGTTTACTACTACTACTGCCATATTACTTCTCCAATACTTGAATGAGCATACGTTTTATATCTCGCATTTCATCTTTAAGAGTATTTATCTCATCACACATATTCTGCACTTTCATCTTTTCAGACTTTTTAGCGAGTTGAACTGTCATGTATTTCTGATATTCAACAGAATTAGTGTTAATAACACCTTTGCTATTTTTCTCTCTAACTAGGTCAGGATGACCTTCTATTTGTATAAAGTTTTTCATATTACAGTGCCAATGCTATAACTCTAAGGTTCTTAATTTTAGGTACAAACGATGTATTTGTTGACTTCATAACAATCTTAATTGCAACAGCAGAAAACTCTGCTAATCCTTCTACTAGATGTGTTCTCTCTCGGAAAACTGTAGGATCACCATCTGCGCTATCTGATATTTCAGTATCAACTTTTGCCCAAGGAATAGTTTCAAACTTTTGTTCAGTACCATCAGTAATTCTCTTATAGTATACATCAACAGTACAAGAAGCAGGTCTATTCATTTCATACAATATCTTAATTGCTGTAGAAGGATTTTGAAGAGTAAATCTTCTAGTCACATAGTTTGCTAGATTACTTGCTCCCGCTGGAGCAATATCATGTAAATACTTTTCATGCTGTACAATAGTGACTGCATTAGATGCCGCTTCATCAGTAGCAGGTACTGGTGTTGTTGTGATAGTTGCAGTTGTACCATCATTCTTATAATTACTAATCAAGTACTTTTGATTGTTGCCAGAGTTTGCGGCACCCGATATTGTAATATACTTACCAATATCTAAAGTATCAAACAAATCTCTTGTTGCACTATTTGTTGTAGTAATATTACCATTTGTATTTGAGAATGCAACATTAGTATCTGCACTTACTGCAGTTCTATCATCATGTGTGCTTAGATTAACATCTGTTTCAACTCTATTATCAATTCTGTTTTGAATACAGCATAGAGATATACGCTGGGAATCAATCATTGGTGATACAAAATCATTCAGTGTATTGAATGTTGCTCTAATTCTAGCAGAGTAACCAACAGTTCCACTTTCATTTTCTTTGGATTCAATAATCATAGGTTCATCATATATTTGATTTTGATTTTCTTGTACTGGTTTAAATCCAGTGAAAATGTTTCCTGCTTTTTTCTGAACATTCATATCATATGTCAAAGATGATTGTGCAAAACGAATGTTTGTCAGAGTAGGTTGAATAATATCAGCAATAAAGTTTCTAGTTGCTTGAACATTACCTCCCCCCACAGTATCACTAGATAATCCAGCAATACCATTTACAACATTTCCTGCAGTAACTTCGATAACATAAGTGTCATTTGTTACAGGTCCCACAACAGTATGTTGCTTATTAAACTCTGTATGAGGTATACCGTTTGTGGTAGAGTTTGCGCCATAGAATCCAGGAGCAACATTAGCAATTGTCACTTTATCTCCAACTGAGAGACCATGATTTCTTTGCGTTACGCGAACTTTATTAGTGTTCGGTGCTGTTTCAAATGGGTTGTTATTCAGAACAGTAAATCCATTTCTTACGTTCTTAAAGTCCATTACTGCAACATTACCCGTAAACAATGCACGATACATTGTCATTTTGATATCTCTAGTCTGATGAGGTGTCCATGTATTACCATTCTGAGACAAGAACATAGTACCAGTCAATGGGTTTCTAGAAATTGTTCTGTTGTCTCCGAGATTACTCTCGCCAATATCAGAGAAGAATACTTTACATCCAGGTTGGTCAACTTTAATCAAGATTGCATATGTTACATCGCCCGCTAAGAAGATTGGACTATCAAACACAACAGTTGTTGGAACAGTTGCATCAGTAGATACTTTCACATCTGCAACGTCAATTACTTTTTGTTGAATAATTTTTTCTGATGGGAACCCGTCTTTTGTGTTAACCATCTGAATAATGATAGGTCTTGTACCTGCTTCATTGAAATACAAGTCAACTTTAGTAATCATAACACCATCTTTTGCTTCGTTAATCACAAAAGTTTGTGCTAGTGGATCGTGCTGACCGCAACCGCCGCCTGCACCAGAACCACCGCCGTCACCGCCGTCACCACCATCTGCAGATGGAGGCGGTTGAACTCTAGAAGTTCTTTGAAAGCGAGTTGAACCAGTAATGTTTCTTGAAATTTCGCGCTCTTCTTGTAATCGGTCACGAACAAATTCTGCTTGTCTAAGAGACAAGATAGTTTCTTCTCTTGTTTCGTTTATACCTGTTGCATGAAATATCTTTTCTGCTTTTGTAGTGTGAATACCAATTTCAATATTATTTGTATTATTATCAATAAATCTTAATGTTCTGTCACCAGTTCTAAATTTCACGGTATCAGTATTTGGAACTACAAATACACCAGTATAAGTACCTTCATTATCAGTGATATTATCATCACCAAACTGTTTTAAGTTTTTGTATATGTCTGTAGATGTACCATCTGATACACTATTAATTGCTGTGATTTCACACAAATTCTTTGCGCCTAAAGCATTGTCGATTGTACCTGTAAGGTCATCTCCGATTGCAAAACCATTCTTGATATTTGAAACATGAAATGTATGAGGAAGTGTATCTGCTGTTTCTGTGTTTAGATGTCCAGCATAACTAACAACACCAGATGCTTGAAGTCTCGTTACAGTTCCTCCAGAAGTGTATGCAGTTACAGTGCCGATTGGTGTACCGGTTGCATCAAAATTTACAATAGTAAATGTACTTGTGCCTGTATCTACACTTTCAACTCTATATTTGCCTTCATTTAGTTCTGTTGAACCTACAATATTTGCAAATTCAACTACATGACCAACTGAAATACCTGATACACTAGATGCTGTAATAGTTACAGTATTACCAACTTTCGCTACATTTGATATTGAAGTTGCTGTGTGAACAGAGTTTCTTACAACATCTCCAAGAGCAAATGCAAGTGCAGGATATGCGATATCGGAATCTGGGTCTGCGAAAGTACCAAAGTAACGAGCATTGTCTGTGTCGAATTCAACTCCAGGGTCTTGTAGTGGATCAAACTGAAAGTCTGTTCTGTTTGGAGCAGTCACAGTAAATTTATCGTCAGGTTTAACATATGCGTTCACACTAACATTATCAAAGAATGCATTTACTTTAGTTCTAGGTTTCATGTTATCAATCTGAACATGAATTGGTATTTCACGCATATACGGAATCATAGACATATCTACAATTCTATCACCCATTGGTTTATCAACTGTTGAATTTAAAAGTTTAGTTTCTACACCTTCACGGACTTGTCCTACTTGTTGAGTACCTACTTGCTGTAGAATGTTACCATTCCATCCTCCTGATACCCCACTACCAATATTTCGTTCGCCAGTGAAGATTTGTTCACCAAACCAGTTGTCTTGCCATGATTCCCAAACTGTACCTTCAACGCCAATCTCATCTGCTAAGAATTGAATTGCATCAAAGTTGTTGTCATCAACAACCACAAGGTCAGGTCTGCGAGTTGTATCTTTCCAATCATCAGAAGCAGGTGTAAGTATCATCTCTCCAGTATATGGAGAAACTTTATACGCATTGACTTCCATGCTGTCTGAAGCATATGGGTTTTCAATAAATGGTATTTCACTATAATCTAAAGTAATAACACCATCTTTATGTTTTCTATAGTTTGCGGCAGTTCTTTGTGCATCTGTAGAGTTCTCTTCGACCATCTTCACAATTTCAGTATGTGCCATTGGTCGCGCTTGCTTTCTTTTCATATCAATAGCAACACGATAATCAGGAGAACCTACATTACCGATTCCGTGACCTTTGAAATTATCTACAATGAAACCATTCTTCAGTCTTGGATTACCGTCAGCATCTAATATTAGCAAATCGGTTGTTGCTTTCTCAAGCAAGTTGAGTGAACTGACTTCTTCAAGATTAGAAATTCTAGTTTCAAGTCTGCCAATATCTTTCATAGTGTAGCGTTTATTTTTAATCTTTCTCGCAACAACTTCTGAAATATTGATAACATAAGGTTTGTACGTCACTTCAAAAAGTGTCATCGCCTTACCAAGGTCAAGAGGTGGTCTAGGAGTAATATCAGGAACTCCAGGTATTCTAATAAACTTACCATCAAAGTTCATTGCAATCTTATCGATACGTCCTAAGAAGTATGAAAAGTCTGCATTGAAGTTTGTACCAATCATAGGAATTTCAGTGACAGAACCACCACTACCTGTGAATGATCCTCCACTATCTTGAATTCTTGGTCTAAAGTCTAAACAGTCACGCAAGTCATATGTATTACCATCTCCATCAGGTGATGAATATATCGGAATATCTTCGTAATCTACAACACCGTCATAACTGTCTACTGAGAAGTAGTCTCCACCAGAGTGAGTAAAGTAATCAAATGTTACTAGTAGACGCCCTGTAGGCGCAGGACGACCCGGTTTAAGTATAATTCGTGCTAAGTCATAAAACGCATCTCTTTGACCGTTATCAAATGTAAATCTATCAGTGATATCTTGGTCAGATGAAGTAGCATTAGTGCTAAAGTCCGCCGCCATTTTGACAGACTTGAGAGCATACCCATCTGCTTTACCAAGAGTAATCTCTGTATTTTGCGCGGCACCTTGAGTTGTAATCTGAACTGTGGAATTTGGTTGTAGTGCTTTAGTTTTTTCAGCGCCAGCGGCACCTGAAATTTCAACAGAAGCAATAATTTCAACTGAGTTACCGTTTGTTGGATTTGCACCAGATGGTAGAGTTTTTGATAATAGATTACTAATTGTTAATGTTCTACCACCATTACTAAGTGCTAAGTCTCCAGATGCGATAGGTAAGATTGCACCAACATCTTGTGATGCTAGTGTAGTACCAGTTCCAGTAGCAGTAACAATTGCAATAAAGTTTTGTAAGTTTGATACAGATGCAAAGGATTCATTATCCGGTACAGTAAACTGTGCGGCACCTGCGGCAATGTTATATGCAACATCAAAGTGTCTTCGTACAGTGTAAGTAGATGATAATACGTTGTCTGGATTCTGTGCATCCGAACCACGAATTTTTCTCATTCTAAAGTATCCAGTTGGAAACACTAGAATTTTTTGGTCTGGTCTTAAAAGTTCTGCAGAAAAACGCTTGAGAATACCACCACTAACAACATTACCTGCGGCGGTTGTTGTGTTAGCAGTTAGTTCTAATGCTAAGTTATTAGTAACAGTATCTACTTCTCCAATTCTAACATCACCTGTTGTGGTTGTCAAGAATAATACATCACCAGCGCGAACTTGAGAGTTGAATGCAGTACCAACACCAGTTACAGTAGCATCTGCATCTGCAGTTGAAGCAGTACCAGATAGTGTTACTAGTTTAGGTTCAATCTGGCATGAGAATGTTGCACTCGCCGGTGTTGAACTATCACCGAATGCTCTAGCATCTCTAGCAAAATCTTTACCATCATTCATTTGAATGTCAAAAATACTGAGTTTATATGTTACTTCATCAATGGCGCCAGTGAAGTCTCCATCATGTAACTGAATACCTCTTAGGTTTGCGTTACCAATTACTGCAGGTGAACCATCTATAAAATCATCATAGATGAATACTTCCGCGAAATCATTAATATCAGCGGCACCAGTTAGTGTGTTTACTAGAACAAAGTTACCAACATCAGTCTGAATTGGTGTATCTACAACAGAGTTGAATGTTCTTGGTTTAGGAACATTAACAAACTTTGTAATTTTACTTTCGACTTCGTAACCTTGAACATATGCTTTACCAGGTTCAATACCAAGAGCAAGTTTTGCTCTATCACCTGGTGTGTCTGCGTTTGCATCCCACACACCTCTGTTGGTGCCGTCATTAAAGTGTTCACGAATATCAAGTCTAAAAGGTTTAACTTCATAGTCACCACTTTCATCATATGTTCTTCTTGCAAATTCTTCTTGTAAGAAGTTATAGTTTGCTTTTTCAACAAGTTTAGAAATCTGTCCTTGCTCACATCTTGCGAGTTCAATAAAGTTTACATCATCTGTCGCTGTAAGTGATTTTTTTGTTAGTGTAAGATTAATTTTGTATCTATGTGCGCCAGGAGCGGCAAAGTTAGATGCTCCTTGTGCATTATCTTTAAGTGTAGCATCTTCTTCAGGTGTTACTGTAGTTTGTGATACTTGAAATCCTACACGAAAAGATGGATAGTTATGATATGGTTCAAGCAGAATTCTTTGCGCTTCGTTTGCAACAAAGAATCCATTGATGAAATAAACACCTGCTTGAATTTGAATTGCAGAACCTCTACCAACAGTATCACTATTACCCGCGGCAGTCATTACCGCAGGGTCAAAGAAGTCGATATCAGGTGTGCCTTCAGGTTGTGTAGACATAACAGTACCAGTTGTTAATAGTGATGCTGTTAGTTCTGTAGTTTGGTCAGCAGTCATATCTGGATTTTTTGCAACAGTATTATCTGCATTCAAAGATGTAACATTTTCACCAATAGCGTATCTTTTGGTTGCACCATCAGTACCACTATCTTCATATTTAATATACAGGGTTAAAGGTGTAGTAGAGGTGGCCGCTAAAGTTCCAATAACTTTCGCTTTAACGCCTGTCTCTGAACCCGTAATAATCTTGTTTAAAAAATCTGTTCTATAACTTTCTACGTTCTGAGCATTAAATGTTGATTGTATCTTAATGAAATCATATTCAAAGTCGAAAGCGATGTCGCCAGGAATAACCATCGAACCTTCTTTAAAGACATGTCGTCCATGTCTCTCAATCTGATTTTGTAAAATCGATTGTAGTTGGGTTAACTCTCTCGCCTGAACTGGAAATCCAGGACGAAAGAGTACACGATGAAAATTCTTCGCTTTAGCACCACCCGCGCCTTCAAAATCATCATAATAAGGGTCTACATTAAAATCTATAACTGCCATTTATTGCTCCGGTATCTTTCTATTCTACTATTTAGACTAGAATTCAATGACTAGTTTGATATCTTCAATCTGGTCAGATGCACGATTAATCGGGCGTCTATGTTCTAGATACATGATATCACCACTGTCAGGTTCTACTTCAGGATTGTTTAGTGCATTGATAGTACCTGCGGCAGAAGAAGTTCCACCTGTTACTGTCTCAGCACCAGTGAATGAAGTAAATCCAGTATTCACATCTTGATAGTAGCGTAGAATTCTGTTACTAGAATCCCAATCAATTACTCTCGCAGATGCAGATGAAGAACCACCTGTGATTGTTTCATCAACTACAAATGTTCCAGTAAGACCCGCACTCTCAAAAGTGATAGACTTAGTTGCTGTTCTTGTAGTATCTGTAGCAACAGTAGTAGTACCATAGTTAAATGGATCACGAACAAGACCAATTCTACGATAGTCATTAGAAACTGGGAAGTCACCAGAACCATCATTGTACTCAAGTCTTACATTGTTCATTACATAGAATCCACCAAGTTCATGAATAGCATTCGATGAATGTCCACCTTCTGGTGAAATGATTGCTTTCAATGCTCCAGCAGAACCTCCACCACCGGACACAGTGATAGTTGCTTGAGTATAACCAGAACCTGCGTTGGTAATATTTACTGCATTAATAGAACCAGCAGAAACGGTTACTGTTGCAGTTGCGCCTGTACCATCACCAGTAATAGTGACTGTAGGTGCTGACGTATAACCAGAACCTGCGGCAGTGATATTAATTTTCTTAATTTCACCATCTGTTGCCGCTTGCTGTGTATCATACTGTTCTTTGTATGGTTGTCCGGCGCCTGGATCAGAAGCAATGAATTTCACTGGCATGAAGTCCGTTGACAAGAACTTCAGAGCATCAGCGGCAGAAATTGTGTACATGTATTTCCATACATAACTATCTGCAGTTGTGATATAACCAGTGTCAGTACCAGTTGGTTTTGTAGTTGATGCGCCACCATTGTTATTATTAATAACTTTGTAGACGTTGTAATCATCTGTCAGAACATAGTATGTTGCGGCAGAAAGTGATGTTGCACCACTGGCGGCAGCATTTGTTGATGAATAGTCATGCGCGTACTCATCGTATACTGTACCAGAAGTCCAGTCTCTTCTTACTACTGCGTGAACAACGTCTGATGCAGTCACACGCTTCATGGCGACCATATCGTCATAAGCATTAAATGCTGTATCGTTGTTATCAACAGGAGTAGGAGGAGATGTATCATCGGACCACGCTTGTGGACGACCGATGAACAAATAAATGTTTGTTCCTGATGCTTCACTGAATGCTTCGATATATTGCTCTGCATTGTGAATACGGAACTTATTAGTAATGATTGCGGCCATTTTTTCCTCTCTTTAAACTAATTAAGTGTGTTACATTATTTATAAGACTTTTTAACTGCTTCGTAGGAAGATTTCGGAATCAAATGTGAAATCTAGTTTTCTACCAGGAAAGTTTACTAAGTCATCTACATTATTGACAATCTCATTCAAATGTACGATTTGCGTATTTGCATAAGTATCCCAATAATCATCATTGCTGGTGTTACTACCAGAATAATTACTTGTCAATTTAGAACTATCATATGTTCCTCTATATATACGACCACCGCGGTCGATTTCTCTAGTTCCTGCGCTGTATGGCGGGAACAAGAACTTGAAGCGGTCTAGTGAATACCCTGTAGGTCCGAGTTTTGCTGACCCATAGGACTCATGTAAGTGTGCATCTTCTAGACCAAGAGATGCAATTAAGTGTAGTTTCGATGATGAAGTTGCTGTTAGTACATCTGTAGATGTGATAGTTGGTAATAGAAGTGTGACTACATTCTGTACGCTCTGTGCAACTCTAGCAATTTGGTTATAAATCTCTATTGTGTGTTTAACTGAAGTTCCTGCAGTCAATGTCTCTGCCCACGTTTCAAATGTTTGCAGTATAATAGTAATATCAGGAGTTTGGTCAGTCTTACCATGTTGGTTACCATCTGCAGTTTCATTGTTTGGTGATGCAGGTATTCTTGCACTCTCATCAAATGAAGCACCTGCGTCACGCAAGAACAATGTAATGTCTTTTAAGAATTGAGCAGTAGCATCAATGTTGGCAATAGGTGTAGCATGTGATGGGAATTGTAGAATAGGCATTACACCACCTGCTTCTGTTCCGATAACCAACTCTTCACCTCTCAAATAATTCTTGCCTTTATTGGTGTTGACTTCTTCACTGTCTTCCATCAGAATGAAATTACCATCTTCAGTAACTATTCTAGTTTCAAACATATTTGCATGAACAACTTCTGTAAAAATCTCTAATTCTATTTTTTGCAATCTCGCAACAGGAGTTGCAGACTTTAGAATTTCTAGTAATATTTGAAGTTCTTTAAATCTAGGTTGATTACCATTCAGTCTAAATTCAGAACCGCCCCATGCTCTGGCAGAAACAGATGTTGAAACCGAAACCTCACCAAACAGTGCAAGACCAACTGGATGAAGAATTCTCTTAACTGCATCTCTCCATACGTTGATTGAGTTACCTACTTTGATAACATATGAAAAATCTTGATAATAAAAACTGTCTTGAATACTCTTAGAACTTTCAGATAAACGACCATCTGCACCAAAGAGAACACCTTCACTAGAAGATACTGTTCCATTCTGAGGATTAATTACAGCAGAACCAACTTGACAAACTGTTGCTGTTGCACCAGAAATTACGCCCGTTATTCTAGACCTTCTAAGACATATATCATCTTTCTCATATAAACTAGAATTTAATCTAAATGTGTCTTCAAATGTATCTAGTTTAATCTTATACAAGTTTCTATCGGTATCTATTGATTGAATAGTCCCATTTTCAACAGTTGTGATTTCACTTAATAGTGCATCTCCAGTCTCTAGCAATATACTATCTTCATCTTGCTTTAGAAGTTTATATGGTTGACTAGTTATTGCTTCACCTGCAATAAAAGTACCTTCAATATTCTCTAATATTAAATTCTCTTGTACAATAACATCAGGAGGTGAAGTATATCCACTACCCAAGTTTGTTCTAATAACTCCAGTAATTCGACCTAGATTATTAGATAATGATTTAATTACTGCGCCAGTTCCATTTGTTGATGTCACACCAACAAGAGGAAGTCTATCATAATTCACACCTTCATTTACAATAGTTAAATCATGAATAATTCCTACATGGTCAGCATCATCTGGAATAATACGACCACCATCTTCTAATAGAAGTAAATCACCATCTTCTTTAGCAATTTCTCTCAAATCACCTGCTAAAATACTGTGTCCGCTTTCTAGAAGAATGCCTGAACCATCTGCTTCAGATATTAATCTACCTTCGTTACGCTTTACAATTGCACTAGCATTTGCTCCCAACCCTCCATCTGTGTAAGAGAGAGGATCACCTAAAGCATAATCACGACCTCCATTTTCAATCAAATAATCTTGAATTGAACCTTTACCTACTGTGCTAATATCAAATTGAGAAGAATTACCAATCTCTTCAGATACTACTATATCTCCGCTTTCTGTAGTAATATATCCACTATCATCTTCTTTTTCTAATCTAGGTGTTTTATTAGAAGTTACAAGAGGGTCACCAGTATTATAATAAGCACCTGAAGTAGGAATACTAATGCCTGTGATAATATTATCAACTTCACCTTCGACTATGCCTGTATCTGTAGGTACTGAGATAATTTGTCCTGCAACAAAAATACCTGCAACTGAGTTTTGAGTGAGTGTAAGTTGATATATTGTACTAGTTCCAGATTGAAACGCAATAAAGTTTTCAATAAGACCTGTTGCTTGGTTAATGTCTGGTTGTAAAGGTACATTTTTCTGTAATATTTGTTTACCTACAATCTCACCAATGTTTGCAGTATCTCCAGTAAAGTCTTTAATATTGATAATAATATCAGAAGTAAACTGTCCATCGGATACACGCAACATATCTCGTTTTGGATAGTAAACAGAAACATCTTCATTAAACAACATTCTAAACAAAAGAATAATAGATTTGTCTGTTCCTTTTGCTTGATAGAATTCTTTAATATTTTTTAGAAGAGTTCTCTTATCATTAAGAATGGAATCAGGAATATCTACAAGATAATTTTCTTTAAAATATGTTACAAAAGCATCTACTGTATTATCAATGTCATTATACAACTTAGCATTACGAGTTGTTTCGATGGCATTGCCATTTAATTCTAACCACTCATAGTATGCTTCAATAAAAGTGACAAATGTTGTATGGTCACTTCTGACAAATTCAGGCAATTGGTCTCCTATTATAGAAGATACCGCGCCTTTTATGTTATCAATATTTGCTTTAAGTAAAGACATTAATATCCGCTTCCACTGCCGCTACCTGATGATCCGCTACTACCACCACTGCTTTGTACTTGAATACTTGATGCGGCACCTGCTACACCTGTACCTCCAGTTCTACTTAATTCACTAGAACTAGTAGTCTGATAATCAACACCCGCTGAGGATTCTCCAGTTGCAATCTTATCAACGATTGTATTAACTGTGATATCTTCAGTATTGATAGTTAATAGTACATTACGAACACTTACAATATCGTTAGAATTCAATGTCACAAAAACCTCAACTGAGTTATTATCTAAGACTGTTCCTGTAATATTCAACTGGTCAACGATTAGTTTACCTGTGCCATAATCAATAGCACCTTGCGTATTATTAACATAAACTTTAGTTGATGAACCTTCTTCAAGATAATATGAACGAATGTTTCCATTACCATCATCATCTAAGTACAATGTTTGAAGTCTTCCTGAAATATTAAATCCCGTTGAAGATAAGTTTGATGGTGATCCAGGTCCTTGAGTAAATATTGGATTATAGAAGTTAATAGTATATTTACTTTCTTGATTTAAAATAGCATCAAAATTTCTCTCGCATCTAATTGTTGAAATGTTAGATATAACACCTTTATCTGCTTGGTCAATAATAGATACAAATTTAGAATATCTAAAAACACTATCAAAGTCTTTTAATTCTGTAGAATTGAAAGTTGTGACTGCATCACGAATAGCAGAAGAAATATCAGTCATCGTTGATGTTGTAATATTCGGATTCCAATACGCTGTGATTGTAGGAATAATATTAATATAAACAGGGTCTACAATTTCAGGTGTGATAGAAACCATAGTCTTTCCAGATAAGACAGTATTTTTAATAGCATCTTTAGTTGATGTGGTCAATGTTCTTCCTGTTTTCGGTTTGATTGACAAAAATACTTTTCCGTAAATAGGAGGGTCATTATCTTCACCACCCCAAACTTGCATAGCATCAACATTATTATATAACTTAGGAAGAATAACTTTATAGTCTTCTGCGGTCACTGCTCTTTTTTGTGCAGAGTATGATTTAGGAGCATTAAATTTTATACTCTCTATAGTTTCTCTAGGTGCACCGTTTTCAGAGTTGATGACAGTAGTAATTGTTGCGTTAGTAGAACCACCGACAGAACTTTGCAGTGTAAATGAATTTGCTCCATTAGCATCTTCTTCATTACATACAATATATTCAATAATTATGATATTACCATCTGATAGTGATTTACCCAAAACATCATCACCAAAAGACAACTCATAGAAACCATTTTCAACAGCATCTAGAAAAAATACTTCCGAGTCGGATTTGACTTCTAAGAAGTCATCTGCTTCAACATAAGTTGATGTTGTTAAATCAGCAACAGATTCCTGAACTTTTACTTTTAGTGTAGACACATCTATGTTTCTATCATTCAATAAAAATCTTTGTGCAGGATCGGCACTATTTTTAGTATATTGAAGTGTCAGTAGTGTTCCTTCTTTCACATCGATATTGGTAAATGTATAGACACCTTCTGTAGGAATAATAGTTACATCAGAAGTTGTAACAAATTGATAGTTAGCATCATTCACACGACTTCTAAATACGGTTCCTTTAGTCATCGTCAAAGAAGATGGATTTCCAGTAGGACTATTAATAGTTACGTTAATTCTAGCAGTTGCCGCTGTTGAAGAGCGAGGACGATATCCAAGATGTTTTGCAAGAGATATTACACTATCTCTTTTCACCGCACTGTCTAAGAACATTTCGTTTGCTACCATGTTTGCGTAAATAGCATTGTAGTGTGTATTATAAGATAGTACATCAAGCAACGTATTCATTGCTGACCCCTCAAAATTATAATCTTTAAATTCTTCTTGAGATGATAAGTAAGATTTTAGATTAGTTTTAATATTGTTAAAATCTAACTCGGTAACTCTTAATCTGCTAGTTGTCTGTGCCATTATCGTGTCCTTGTCAAGTAGGTTTCAAATACCTCTGACCCTGTAAAGTTTACAACATGAAAAAATATTCTCACTCTATATGAATTTGTATCTGCTTCATCAAATACTTGTACTTCATCAAGTCTTGCTCTTGGTTCGTGATTGTCAATAACTTCACGAATAGATTTCTCAATAAGTCTTCTAGTCATAGGTGTGTTATTTTCAAATAACAAATCAGCGATTGATGTTCCTAGATAAGGTTGAAATGGTCTTTCAAAGTATCTGGTTCGCAAAAGAGATTTCATAGATTGTTTCACTGCTTCAACGTCTGTCTTTCTCGCTACATCTGTTGTTGTAGAAAGTTTAGTGAAGTTAAAGTCTAAATCTTTAAAATCTGCTGTTTTTCTTGTTACTGTTGTTGCCATATGACTATTTATACCTGTTTACCCACCAGCAAATACATTCTTTGAACCAGTTGCAACTGATGTGCAAGAAGTTACACCATCTCCAACTCTACCACAACCTTTATTGTTCACAAATACTGTTGACGAACCTTTACTTATAGGTTTCGCATGAGAAGGACATGGTGCACCAGGTAGTTTATGAGTTGTATTCTTATCACCTTGTCTACTAATACCAGTACCATTACAAAACACATTGCCACTTCTTTGGTCTCTCTTAGGAATTGAACAATGTATCACATCTTTATCAACGCTATCACCTCTACAAACTGCTGGCATTATAATCTCTCTCTAGAAAATATCTCTTTGAACTTTGTGTGAAAAGTATCAATCAAATCATGTTCTTCTTGCGTATGCGGTTCCGGCGGAAAGTCAGGTTCAAATCCTATCAGATTGTCAAATGACATAGGTATATCATCGATATGACGATATGTGTGAACTACACCACCAATCAGAACTTGAAACTTACCTGTCATCTATTTTACCCCCTAGTTCAAATCAATTCTAGGTGCATCAGCATCAATATGCTTACCACCATTCAAGTCAATTGTATCAGACGCATCAACTCTAAAGTTGACACACTTAACACGAACATCTTTAGTTGATTGTATATCAATGTCATCTTCTGCTTTAATAGTTGCTTTACCGCCTACATATATGTTATATTGACCCTTCACATGTTCGTTATGGTCTTTTTCTATTAGAACTTCTTGCACACCCTCATTCAATATTCGTATAGAACCATCAGGATGCATCTCAATGAAACTACCTGACATATGTTGTATGTTAATTCTTTCTCCATCTGGCGTATCATCCAGTTCAATGACATGTCCACTCTCTGTTTGATTTACTTTATTAAATGGGTATCTTGCATTATAAGGAATTGGCATAGTGTTCCAAGTACCACCATCCCATGCAATAGGATGAGCAGGATGCTTTTCAGCATCTAGAACTTCTTGCTTCTTCTTATAAAGTTTAGACCTTTTGTCGCCTCTTGCTAAACGAGAAGTATCAGGTTCATTAATCTCTACAGGATGTGTTCCTGAAGGGTCACAGAATCCTAAATCAGTGTTTGGTCTTTCTATAGGATAACCATGAAATGAACCCATAACAACAGGTTCTTGACATTCATTACCATCTCTAAAGAAACCTAAAACCCAAGAACCCTTTAAGAGTCCTGATGGAGAGTGACCTATTTGTGAAATAGATGCACCGGTTGTTGGCATCATTACCATCGCCCATGGTAAATCATCTGTAGATAATGTTTCTTTATCTTCGGTATGAATACCCAAACATCTGACTTTAACTCTACCTAATTGTTCAGGATCATTGTGGTCTTCAACTACACCTTGAAACCAAGTAAATCCATCAAATCCCATAAATTTTCTCATAATCTACCTCTAGTTTTGTTTGAGTATAATATCAAATGCCGCTGTTACTCTTGCATTGTTTGACCGAACTGATGCACGAACATCAATATCAGACTTCTCTGGAATTACTCTAGGAACTGAAAACTCGTATAAGTATTGTCCACCTGCACCAGATACTTCAAATGAGTGACCAATTCTGAATGCATCTTGTCCAAAATAACGAACAAACATATTACCTGTTGCATCTGCGCCAGACTGAACTGTTGCAGTTCCTTTCATTAGATAACCTGTGTAACCTGCAGGAATTGTATAAATCGCCATCAGAGTTTGACCAATACCAGCAGTAATTCTTGCAACAACTGTAGATGATACTTTAATATCGATATTCCCTACATTATCTGCACCTGAAGAAACATATGCTCTAAAGACACGAATGAATGTTACTGAATCCGTAGTTGCGTTTGCTGATGCATTTGTGAGTGTGCAAGTTGTAGAAACACTCTCGTAATTTTCGTCAAGTCCTTCGATAGTTATTACTTTGTTAGCATCACTAGCATTTGCTCTATCTACTGTGACTGCAGATGCAGATGAGAATGATGACCATGGATACGGTGTGTCATCAATATCCCAAACTGTACCAGTTGTGTTCTGAGACATTGCAGGAACAGCACCGAACTTGTGTATATCAGATACACCTTTGAGTAAACCTCTTGCTAGATTTATGCGCTCATCATTGAAAAAGTAGTTGCCCATAAGATGCTATTCTCTCCCTTTAGTCTTATTTATACTGACAGTGTTTGGTTACTCGTTTTGAATCCTTTTTTACGCATGACAGTCTTCGCTACAAGGTCAAACTCCTGAGAGTTTCTATCATACTTTAGAACAAATGGCATATTTATATCAGTTTGCATATCTTTCAAAACTGCTTCAGCATCAGGTCCTAATTGCGGAATCTTTTTACCATGTTTGTTATAAGTTTGCTTAAACAGTCTCGTAAGTTCTGCAGTAGTAATCTGTTTCTTGTTACGTTCATCGTTTACCCTATCTAAAAAATGTCGAGTGAATTCAACATCGATGCCGACCTTTGCAAACAACCTATCTGCAAACTTTTCTACGCCATCTAAATCACTCTTTGAAACTTGCTCTCTTAGTTCAGAAAATTTACGCATTCCATCCGTCCTTTACGATATTCATGTCTACTTTATATGTTGCAGTTTGATTTGATATAGGAGTAAACATATGTACACAGTCTCTAATCAAGTAATGACCAGAATACTTTTTATTATAAACATCTTCAACACCTTCGACTTTTCTAATCGCAGGATAATTAAATTCTAGCAAACGTCCACACTCAATAATTGGATTACCAGGTGCTTCGAAATTTTCTACAACTTCATCATCTAATTGTTTAACAATTTGCTTTCTCTTTAAAACGGTTCCATCAGCATATATTGTTCTAAATCCAACTTCATCTTTTTTCATAGAATGTATTCTACTTTGTTTAGGACTTAGCATAATATTAATATCACTAGATACTGACTTATAAGGTTTATCAAAATGTGCTTGTTTTGATAATCTAACATAATCACTAAAATCATCCCAATAGTTATAAGTCTCTACTGTATAATTTTTATGAAATATATCATGTGTTATGTGCTTTGATACAATATGTCCTGATATCAAATCTTTAGCAAGTTTTTGTCTTTCTAATATTCTAAAGTCATCTACGTTTTGTGTAGTTTCTGAACCAACCATTCCTGACTGAGGTTTGCCGTCTGACCCAACAACAGGGACTCCAGGTATCTTATATAAATAACCTTTTTTGACTTTACCACTTTTGTCTCTTTCATTTTCAACGTCTGCCATCAAATCTGTAATAACTAAGTTTTTCTCTTTATCAAGTAATGTTGATGTAGAAACAAAATAAAACCCCCCAATACTCTCATAAAAGAAATAACCAGGAGTATCTTTTGTCATAGATACTGCTCTATTAGTAACCCACTTAATTGCTTGACTTGGTTTCCACATAGGACAAACAAACTTTAATCCTCCAATAGAAGGTCCTGTTGCTAATCTTTTATGAGTACTTCTCAAACTACGATTGAATATATTACCTATGATAACATGTGGTTCTCCCACAAATGAAGAAGATAATACAGTATTCATATTTCTATATCCTTCTTCACTTATGAGTTTTAATGTGAATAATTGTTTTCTTTCTTGAATGATTACATTTTCAATACCAATAACACGCATCCATATTTCACGTTCAGTACTGCTTTCACCATCTTTTACATTATATTTAAAATGAAATATGTTTGCGCCAAGAATAGGATAATCAGGAATCATATCATTGCTGTCATTAATCATAAGAGTTCCTGTTATGAAAGGCGTTAATACACTTTCACTCATAGAAAAACTCACATATATGCTAAGTAAATCTAAAAATTTATCAGAACCTCTAGCATCTTCAATTGTTTTTGCAGTATTAGGAAATAACTGCATTGCTTCGACTTGTACTTCACCGCCGCCTTTAACTCCGCCTGCCATAATTAATTTCCTATAATTTGTTTGAATTCTTCAACAAACTCTTGTAAAAGATTTGGTCTTAAAATTTTAATTTGTCGCTTTTCTTCGTTAAGTTTTTCTTCATATAATCTGTTGGTGATAACATCACTATTGAATGTTTGTTCAGTTCCAGGACTGGTGAAGAGTTTATATGTACTTTCTGTAGTTCTAATCTTTCGATTTGTATCTCCAGATGCGGCAGGTCTTTCATAATGATGAATACCATCAGGTCCAGAATTCACAGTCCACAGTTTATATATGTTACTGTCATATGTACTCTTCGCGTGACCTTGACCATAATTACCTGGCATATGAAAAACTGTACTACCAAATTCACTAAATGTGTGAGTGTGTGATATTCCAGTTCCATTTTGTTTATATCTATTATATTCTTTTGCTTCTTTTTCAGATAAAAATATAGGATACCAATACCCAGAACCAGTATGCATACCAGAAGTACCAGTTCCAAATAAAGCATAAGGACCATTACCTCCATACTTTTTATTAATCATATTTTTTAATTCGCGTTCAGTTCTCGGCCAGTCTTCATAAATATCATGTATTTCATTAGTTACGAGAAAAACCCAAGCAAACTTACTTGAGTTATAAAATTGATGTGCTAATATATCAGGTCTTTCACCCTCTTGTATATCATACAAGTCATATGAGAATGCGCTATTAGCAATTCTGCTATTTACTTTAACTCTACGAATAATATCTTTTGTTATAATCGCTCTAGTTTGTAATTCACCTTGTTTAGTGATATCGTAGAATGTTGTTGGAAAATATTCAAAATAACTCATTAGTAACCCTCTTCAATTCTCTTCTTATGCAATGGTTCAATTTCTCTGAAGTTCATAGTTACTTGAATTTCTGTAGGTTGACCATCTCTATTAGTAGAAAAAACTCCAGTTGAAGTGTAGTTAGTATTGAATGAAGTTAAATAGCAAGTTGATATTTTGTGCATGAATTGATTATGTCTATTTTGATGCATGATAGAAATATCAAATAGTGAAGGATAATCAAAGAACAACCCACTAGGTATCAACTCAGGATGCATATGAAATCTAAATGTTTTAATAATCTCATCAATAGCAACTGCTTCTTGTTCAGACCTTGCGGCAAACTCATATGTAAAAGTAAATTCTCTAAAAGACATGCTTTCAAATCTTTGTTCGATATGTGGATTTGAAACTCTTCTTGTAGAGACTTCCATAACATTCTGCAGGTTCATACCAAACATATCTGGTATTTGAAACAATACTTCTGATGCAAGTCTCGCCGCTTGACCACCCAAGTTTGCTAAATCAGCATTAGCATTATCACCTGCTCCTGCTCTTGCTAATAGTCCAACAAGAGGACCCATTTTTGCTTCTGTATAATTAGCAGTTGAGTTCATCGTCATTGTATTTGGTACTGCAAGTGCAATTGAAGAGTTTAACTTCTTTAAATTTTGTGCGCCGCCAAACGCGCCATCTGTAAACTTACCTAGACTGTCAGTCACCGCTGATCCAGTTTCACTACTTAGCGCATCATCTACAAGTCCGCCTTCACCTCCAGTAATTGCTTTACCCAATTCGGCGGCATATTCTCCACCCTTTTCTACAACTCCTCTTACATCAAGTTTGTTTCCTAATATTGCAGATTCCCCTTTCCATGCTCTAGGTTCTCCCGGAGTTCCTTGTAAAGAGGTAAAGGATGTTGTTTCATCAAAGTATATGTCAAAGATAACATGATTATCAAATTCAGCAGGTGCGTCAATACCCAAATCAATGGGATATGTCAATCCCATTGTACCATACTGTCTACCAGTCTTCGCTGGTTCACCTAATCTAGACGAATTTCTGGCAAATCGACCTAGTGCCGAACTGCCAGTAAAATGTGGGTTTAATATCGCCATATGGTTTCTTCCTATAAATAGTAATTACGATATTATTTATAAGAGTTTTTCGATATGGCATATAAAGGTAGATACACTCCACAAAATAAAGACAAATACGCAGGTAATCCATCGAATGTGATATATCGCTCTCTTTGGGAACGTAAACTTATGAAATGGTGTGACCTAAATCCTGACGTTATCAAATGGGGAAGTGAAGAAACTGTGATTCCTTATGTGTCACCTCTTGATAATAAAATACATCGATATTTCGTAGACTTCTATATACAAGTCAGAACAAAAGATGGACTGATTAAATCTTATCTAGTAGAAGTAAAACCCAAAAAATACACTAAACCTCCCGAAACTAATCCTAAGAAGAAGTCAAAGTCTTGGTTTTCTGAAGTTAAGAATTGGGGAGTTAATTCTGCGAAATGGAAAGCGGCAAGTGAATATGCTAAAGATAAGAAATGGGATTTCATAATTCTCACAGAAGACCATTTAAAGTAGCATAAATACTATTATGGCAGAGATTAAAGTACTAGAAGAAATAAGGAATGCGTCTGGAGACCAAAGACGTTCTGCACAATGGTATCAAGACCAAGTAAAAAGTCTTGTCGGTACTCGCTATGAACCTACGCAGTTTCAAAGAGAGTATGCAGAAAATATGACAGGCAGAATGTTACCTGGACGTATGTATTTGATAAACTATTCAAACCCTATTGGAAAAGGAACTCCAGCATTACCTTACTATGATATGTTTCCTCTTATACTTCCATTTAATGTCGAAAGTAGTTACATTACCGCACTAAACTTTCACTATCTACATCCAGTCAATAGAGTTATACTATTAGAGAAACTAAGTAGATTTAAAATAGGTGATACAGATATTCAAACGAGAATTCGTGCAGATTGGGGTATACTAAGTAACTTTGCTAGATTTAGAGAAGTAAGACCTTCTGTGAAGAGATATAAGAAAAGTCAAATAAAAGGTAGATACTTGTTTATACAACCTGATGACTGGACAACAGCGGCAATGTTACCGACAGAGAGTTTTAGGGGTGCAAGTAAGCAACAAGTCTATTTAGACAGTAACAGAAAAATGAGGGCAAGATGAGTATAGATAATTTTATTGCAGAAGTGCATGGAAGAGACGGAGCAGGACTTGCAAAGTCTAATAGGTATATGGTAGTTATTGATGTGCCTAGAGGTCCATCTGCTAATAATTTAGGTCGCTCTTCTAGATTTTCAGATATTAGTGCGGGTCAAAATCAATACGGAAGATACTCGCAACTAATAAATGGTCAAAGACTAGTAAATCTTTACTGTGAAGCAACATCACTACCATCAATGAACATAGATACTAAATTAAATAAACAGTATGGACCAGGAAGAGAAATTCCTTATGGTCATAGTTATACGCCTGTCAACTTTACATTTTATATGGACAGAGAGTATACTGTAAAGAAATTTTTTGATGCGTGGCAGAGAACAATTATTGACCCAGACACATCAAAAACTAATTACTACAATGAATATGTGACTTCTGTTCATATTCTAGCACTAGATAATAAAGACAGCATAGATGCAAATGGAACACTAAGAGCAAAATATCAATGCACACTGATAGAAGCATATCCAAAAACTGTTGCTGAAATTGCATACAGCGCAAGTAACTCTGAAGTAGCAAGACTTCAAGTATCAATGCAATTCAGAAAATGGAAAGAAACTACTGCGGCGACTGGTATTGGTTCACTTGGTTCTAATATTGTCATGAATGATTATGTAACATATAATCCTGTGCAGTCAGTACAAGCACGTTCTGATGCGAATTTCGCAAGAATGGAAGCAGACGTTGAAGATTTATGGTAATTAAATATTAACTAACGATTAAACTATGGAGAAAACAATATGGCACTACCAAGACTTGATGCACCACAATATGACTTGACATTATATAATGGTGAGAATATTAAGTTCAGACCTTTTCTGGTCAAAGAACAAAAACTTCTTCTATTGGCAGTAGAAGAGCAAGAACAAAAACATGTTATGAATGCTATGAAGCAAATCATTTCAAATTGCATCTTCGACCAAGTAGATGTAAATACATTACCTATATTCGAAATCGAGAATATATTCTTACGATTGAGAGAAAAATCTGTAGGTGAGCAAATTGATTTGAGATTAGTATGTACTGATGAAGAGTGTAAAGGACAAACACCCTATACATTGGACTTGACACAAATTAAATATGATATGGATAGTATTCCTAGTAGAACAATTAAGATTAGTGAAAATGTTAATCTTAATATGAGATTTCCAACAATGTCAAATTTAGAAGATGTAACTAATTTAGAAAATGTAGAAGATAACTTCAAATTTCTTGCGAGTTGTATTGAAAGCATTGAAGCAGATGGAAATATCTATGATGTAGATACAACACCGAAAGAAGAAATTCAAGCATTCATCGAAAGTATGACAACATCACAATTTAATATGCTAAAGAATTTCTTTACAACTTTACCAAGATTATCGAAAGACCTTGATTATACATGCAGTAAGTGTGGAAAGGAACAAAAAAGAGTAATTAGTGGAATACAAAGTTTTTTAGCGTAGGCCTCTCGCATGATGATTTAGTAAATCACATGAGAACTAATTTTGCACTAATGCAACATCATAAATACTCATTAACAGAACTTGAAAATATGATGCCATGGGAGAGGGAAATTTATATAACTCTGTTGACCCAATTTATTGAAGAAGAAAATGAAAAAGCAAAACAACGGAGATAATAAATGGGAGAAGATATTAAAGAAGCAGGTTACCATCCAGCAGATGTAAATGGTGATGGTAAAGTCACACCTGATGAAAAGCAAATGTATCTAGAGTTCAAAAGAAAAGAACTGGAGGATGCTGACGCAAGAAGAGATGCAATGAGACAGATGACATGGTTTGCGTTGTTGGGTATGTTATTCTATCCAGCAGGCATTTTGATTACATCATTACTAGGACAAGATAAAGCGGCGACACTAATTGCAGATATCGCACCGACTTATTTTGTCGCAATCTCAGCATTGGTTGCCGCCTACTTTGGAGCAAATGCATATGCTGATAAGAAAAGCAAATAGGTAATTAAATGGCAGACAAAAAAGACACCATTGGCGGATTGAGTGATGCGGTAGAAACTCTGAATAAAGATAATGCCACATCTGGTATAGAAAGTAATCAAATACTAGGTAATATCGAAAGTGGTATTCAAGATTTATATGCCGTCAATTCACAAATGCTTGAAGCGATGTCTGCCATACAAGCATCACTAGCACCTGATGCATTCGGTTCCGCACAATCAACAGAAACATCTAGAGAAGGAGATGGTGCACCTATTATAGGTGGACCAGCAGAACAATCTGTTGTTACTCCTACTGAAGGTAAAAAAGGCATGGGCATGATGGGTATGCTCGGTGTTGCCGCCGCTGGTGCGGCCGCTGGTCTTGTTGCCGCTTTTGCAGGATTCTTAGATTTCGATGCACAAAAAGTAAAAGATAAAGTTCTCATTCTTACAAGTATTGCAGATGAAGTTGATGGCGCCGATACTGCAGAGACAGTTGCAACTCTCGCATCATTAGGTGTAGGTCTTGCCGCATTTGGAATTGGTTCTATTGCTAATGGTATAGGTCAATCATTTATGAAAGATAATTGGGCGGAAAGCATTCTAGAAAGTGTTACCTCCCTTGTAAAAATTGGTGACTTATCTTTTCTTAAAGCAGTTGAGGCGGCGGCATCTTTAACCACAGTTGGTGTAGGTCTTGCCGCATTTGGACTTGGTTCTGGCGTTGGCGCACTTGGTGCAGGTCTTGCGGAAGGAATGCTAAAAGAAGGGTGGGCGGACAAAATATATGATAGTGTCGCAAAACTTATATCGATTGGTGATTTATCTTTTCTAGGAGCAGTTGAAGCGGCAGGTTCATTAACTACACTTGGCGCAGGTCTTGCGGTGTTTGGGGTTGGTTCTGCAGTCGGTGGAGCAGGTCAAGCAATCGCTGACACTATGAGTGATGCCAATTGGGCACAGCGCATTTATGATAGTGTAGAAACTCTTATTGGTATTGGTGATTTAAGTTTCTTCGCCGCTGTTGAAGCGGCAGGTTCATTGACTACACTCGGTGCTGGTCTGGCAGTATTTGGTGTTGGTTCTGCAGTTGCTTCGCTTGCTAAACCTGGTTTTGCAGATGGTATTGTTGAAAGTGTAGAAACACTTACAAGTGTGAAAGATAAAATAACCGCAGAAGAAGCAGAAACATTTAGTGACACAATGGGTAGTTTGTCGGCAGGACTTCTAAAGTTCTCTGGTGGTAACTTCTTAGCATCAATTATGGATGCTGGTGCCGCACTGATGGGTTTTCTAAGTGGTAATGAAAGTCCTATTGAGCAAATGATAATCATTGCAGATAAATCTGAAGAATTGAATAAAGGTGCAGATGCAATTGATAGAGTTAGACTTGCTCTTAGTAAATTATCTGATATTAGTTTTGATGGTGCGGGATTTAATATAAAAGAATTGACTGATGATTTGATGAACTCAATACCTGCACTTGAACTTGCAATTCAAGGCGGAACAGTTGGAGAAGGTTTCTTCAGTTCAGGAACAGAAATTAAAGGTCTAGCATCTCCAGACATTGATTATGAAGCGGCAGTAGCAAGAATTCAATCTCTTCGTGAAGCATTGGGTGGTGCAAGTGCTAGTGTAAGTAGTAGTGTAGCACAGACTGCTGTTCCTGCTGATACAGGCGCAGGCATTACAGGAAGCACAGATACAACGATTGTAGATACAGGCGATTTAACATTACCATACAATTCTAGAGAAAAGAAGTTAAGAGCAAAACAACTTGCAAAGGCATTGGGTATGGGTACTGCAAGGACTGCAACATTTGAAGCAGGTATCCCCACAACAGTTGATGGTGTTGAAGTTCCTACATATCTCTACACTAATGATGAAATTGATAGAATTAATGGTGCTAGAACTATGAGAGCAGAGATGAACAATACCTCTGCTAATCTCATTCCAACTAGACAATCAGGACAAGACTTGCAACAAGCACAAGCAGAAGCAAATGCTAATTCTGGTTCGTCTCAAGCACCTACTGTCATTCAGTCAAACGTATCACCAAGCACTGTGAATAACCAGAGTACAACAAATCTTGCTTCTCGTACTCAGCATCACACTTCTGCTAAAAATGAATTGATGCTCGGCGCCTTCTAATGATACACGCTTTCATGTTGATGGTTGTTATCGGAACAGGAGAGTTTAGACAAGTTCAACCAGACCCTATGTATTTTAGAAGCATATCCACTTGTCTTTGGTATGCAAAAAGAATCCCACAACAGTTTGGTAATTACTCATACGGTGCTTATGTGGACCCTAAAGATAGGGTTACTGCTTACTGTAAACCTGTCAAAATTCAAGACGGTGTACATATCTACGACCATTAATTCATTTTGATATAATAATATGCAAACCCAATGCCAACGATAGAACCTATGATTAGCACTCCCGCGATTGCCATTTCAAAATATTCATACATCTTTTGTTCTCGCTGTGCCTTTATTCGCAATGCTTCTTTCTTTTGTTCTTCTCTTCTTCGTGCCGCTTCTGCTTGAAACTTGATCCAATCTTGCCACATACCAGCGCGTCCCGTATAAATCATAAGTTCGCGCAACTCATCTTCTTGTGCCTTAATTTGTTCAAGTGCCATAAATTCTTCAAGGTCCGACTTATCAGACTTTGAACTCTTATTTACTTCAATCTGTAATTTACTTTTGGCGTCAAAATAATTTAGAAGTCCCTCACCCATCTGATGAAGTTCTCTACCTTCTTGGACAAATTCTTTGACGGTTTTAAATGCCGCTGTGGCAATTGCTAATTCTGCAAGCATATTGATTCCTCATTTGCTAAAAAAGAAGAATATAAATCAATTGTTGCTATTTAATGATATGTGTCACTCTCTCAATAATATTTATAAAAGAAAAAGGGTTACCATTGCTGATAACCCTTACTTTCACTGTTAATTTTTTATGAAGTACCTACAGCAAGCGCATGTAGACCAAACTAGTATAAGGCGCATACATCATAAAGGAATAACTTCCAGTTCTCCTATGTGTTTAATCTTCAGATGCTAACTTGCTGAAGTATGACATTGCTTCATCATCTTCATCATCATCAACATTAGAAGTTGTTGCAACTTGTGGTGTAGATTTCTCTTCTGCCACCCAAGGTGCGCTTTCTTCTGCAACAGGTGCTGGCGCACTTGGTGCAAAAGTCTCTGGTGCTGAATTCAAGTTCAGTACCAAATCTAGTTTTGCTTTCAATTCATCATATGATTTGAAGTTAGAAGGTGCAACAAACTCTTGCAGTTTGTGCTGAGACTTCCATAGACTTTCAATCTTCTCATCATTACCTTCAAACAAAGGTGATGCACCATCAAACTCAGATTTATCGTAATTAGTAAAACCTTCTACTTTACGAATTTTGAGTTTGAAGTTACAACCTGCCCAAGGATCAAATGGGTTGACAGGTGTTTCATCTTCGAACTGTGGTTTCATGTGATCCATAATCTTATCAAAGATTTTTTTACCAAACTTAAACAGTTTGACTTGACCTTCATTCTCAGGATGCTTTGGGTCAGAGACTACTAAGACATTAGCGATATACGAAAGTCTACGCTTCTGCTTTCGTGCAATATCTTTGTTTGCTTCAGTGCCAGAGTTCCACAGAATAGAGTTATACTCTGCTACAGGGTCTTTCTGATTGAGGGTAGTGAGTGAGTTTTCAATATACCACTTACCAGTAGGACCTTGAAACCCGTGATTGAAAACACGAACCCAAGGAAGTTCTTCGCCTTCACTTTGAGGAAGAAAACGAATTACAGCATAACCATTACCAGACTTATCAAGTTCTGGACGCCAGAAGCGTTCATCTTGATTGCTGTTGTTTGACTGTTGGGGTTTGTTTACTTTATCTACTTCTGAAAGTAGGCGGGATAGGTTGTCGTTAGACTTTTTTAGTTGTGCAAAATTTGTCATTTGTATTACCTCGTATGTACGTTATATTGCGTTGTATAAGTTTATCTTATCCACATATTCATCATATGCTACTATTTATACGACTTTCATCATATTTCTGTTGCTTACTATACACTATTGCCTTGTATTTGTCAACATCAAAATCAAGAAAAGGTCGGTATTTAATTAACTTTCGCCGTTCTTCTTTCCAAAAGAAATCATCACCGAGCGTCTTATCCCAATATGCCAAATAGTTGTTAATAGCATCTAGTATCAACATCGTTTCGATTGTTACATCTCCACGACTATACATTTGTAGTAGAAGAGGATGTTGCTCATCTTTAACTACAAAGCATTTGTCGAACTTATTGATATTCTCTTCATCAAGTTCTGAACAAATCTCATCAAGGTCATCATGCAAGTTTTTAGTTAAACTCTGTAAGCGACCTTTCCATTTATTATATACTTGTAATGCTTCTTCATAAATGAAAGCACCACCCCATCGATTACCATCAACATGATTAGCAATTAAAAACTTAGGTAGTTCATCTTCACTAAACTCTTCTGCAAGTTTCTTAAAGTTAAACTGGTCAGACCTTTTATAAAAAGTTTCATCTTTTGTCTTGACTGCACCTCTAGTCTTTGTTATATCATATCTATCTGTTGTGAAGTGTAACTTAAAAGCAAGATACACATTGAAAGCATCGAATTCATTCATCTGTAAGGTTTGCCGCATATCCATCCTACTAAACTATATCTCTTACCTTTTGTGACTGGTCGAACTCTATGATAAGTAAATGATGGAAAAACAATTGCTTCTCCTGTCTTTACTTGACACAATTCAGTTCTATTCTCTTCATGTGGTAGTCCTAATTCAAATTCAAACTCACCACCTTCATAATCATGATTGAGTAGCACAGAGAAACTAATCTTTCTTATCTTACCTTGTAGATACTTGTCAGCATCAGTATACGGCACACTTCTCTGGTCGGCGTGCCAATTATAATGTTGTTCAGGACCATACGTTGTAAATTGTAAATCTTCGATTGCATCATAATCAAAGTTCCAATTGTTATTTGCATTCTCCAGATATATCATTTTAAGTAAAGGTTTGTAAATGAATTCAGTATCAGGATTTCTTTTGAACCAAGATATAGAACTATTTCGATGTCCTTGTATTGCCGCTTCAGTTCCATCTATCTTAGCATCTTCTAAATTCAATTCGCCCATCTGAATAATTTTATCAACTTCAGGCAAAGTAAAAACAGGTTTTGTGGTTGAATAACAATATTTTAAAATCATATCATACACTTTCTATAGAATGCATATCTGTAAATGCTCTTGTCATATTAAATGCTATTGTAACCCTTTCATTATCTTTATCATGTCTAGGCATTGCATGATATAACCATCCGTTAAATATAATACACTTACCTTTTTCTGCATATACAATTTCAGCATTCTCGTTGTATATTTGAATTCTAGGATCAAAGAATTCAGTTTTACCTATGTTGTCGTAGTATAACACGGCAGACATCATCATTCTATCTCCATGACGATGAATATCATGAGTACATCCCGCGGGAACGTAATTCACCCAAGAGTTACTAATAACATACTTATTTTTCGTATGTCTTGATATTGTAGAACAAATATTATCTAAAATAGAATTTGTGATTGGTCCAACATCCAGACTAGGAGGATTATTAAAACTACTGAAATAATCTTTCACATAAGAAGTAATTCCAGAATTTCTAAACATATCCAATTCATGCCTAGATAAGTCTATAATTTCTTCATCAAACTGTATCTCGTAAAATACTGTAGGAAAAGCATTATATTCGGTTAAGGTTAAACCTTCAATCATACCGGCAACTCTGCAGTAGTCTTAGGTAGATAATGTAAGTCTTGTGCATTGACAGTGACTTTATCTTTAAGTGTTTTACTCACAAACTTCTTCACATCTTCTGGTTCAAGTTCATGCTCATCACAATATAGAAGAATAGCATCCATATGCGTGACTGCTTTATCTAGTACAATATCTTCAATAATTTTACTAAATCTTTTTGGTGTCATTGGTTCTGGATTAGTCATGCCTTGCCTTTTCATAAACATATAATCATTAGACTAATATACATTATTATAATAAAGAAGTCAAGGGATTTCTCCCTTGACTTTACACTTTTACCATTAGCGTTGTGAAACGAAAGAATTCATCTCATTTGCTAGTTTGCTGATATCTTCGAATGTCGGAAATGCTGGCATTTCTGGAAACTGAACATCTAGTCCTGCTTCTTTGTCTGCATAGTATTTCTCTTTAAGATTATTGATATCAGTGTGATATTGCTCTGTGAGCAACTCTCTGGCGCTTTGTATCATACTAAAGCGTAAGTCGAATGGATTACTCATACTATTTCTCCTTGTGTGTATGTGTGTAATGTAGGGTGAAGCAATTGCTTCTTCTGTTTCCAGGCGTCCCCACAACACCCAGAAGATTATGCCGCTAGGCGAACATCTTCATATGCAATGTTATCGTTTGCATTTATGTTTTTGAATTCTCTTCATGCCTTCTTAATGCAGTCGAACCTATTTCGCCCCCATCATAAACACACTATTCTTCAAACCAAAGAAGGAAATCAAAACTTCCTGTAATTTGATATAATACAAACATTAGAATACAAAACCAAATAAACCAGAATAAGTAAAAACCTAAGGTTCGATATATCTTTTCCATTGGAAGGTATTTTTCAAATAATGTTTGGATATCCCATACATATTTAAATTGTATAAACCAACAGAACCATCTTACATATTTGTTTGGCGTATTTTCTTTTGTTATCTTAGTCATATTTCCTTAGTGTGTTTATGGTGGAGGCGGTGGGTACTGCCCCCACGTCCTACAATCCTCCAACATGTGTCATCAAATTCAATTCTATTTATACTACATTCAAGCAACTTTGTCAAGAACATATGGGTCGATATCTAGATATTTACCCCATTCAGTATAGTAGTGTCTCATACCTACTTCATCATGTATAGTTCCATTCTCATGTCTTCCATGTAGAATGTTTCTTGTTTCTGTACCTTCACGCATTGTTGTACCTTGACCTGCTACACCAATAAGGTCTTCGTGCAAGTTTCTACCGAAAGGTCCCCATATACTATTGTGATGCTTGATACGAGTTTGTCTTTCTTCTGGTGTATCTTTTCTTAATCCATATCCACGAAACTCAATCAATACTTTATTCGGACCAAGTGGTGTTACTGTGTCTGAACGATATGCACTCCCACGGAGGTTAAAGTTGAATCCTGGAAAGAGGTCGACCATGTACCACTGGTTGGGCGGCAGATTGGGAAAAGATAAATCCCCTCTATCTTCAAATCCGTCATACTCTTCGTAATTAACAGTAAAACTACTAACATTAACATGACCGTTATCAAAAGGAATATTTTTTCTAGCGAAATATTCATCATTGAATCCTGACACTCTATTAAAGTAATGCATGAAGTCGTGATAGAATTCACTGTTTGTGTCATGCCACAGTTTGTAGTTTGTATCTATCACTGCTTTGTGATAGTGAAAGACTTCCATTTCTTCTGTGTCGATTGCGTCTGCGATACAATCAAATGCGCCTGCAGTCCATTCTTCTACTGACTGTGTAGGGTTAGGGTCAAGCGTTACCCACACCATACCCCCATGCTTGATTTCACAATGCAATGGCACACCAGATGGTAAGTGTCCAATGTTACCAGAGAGTTTATTTACTCCACTGTCTCTTGTTGCTTTTACACCACTTCCAGTATTTACTGCAAGTACATTTACTCCAGCAATCTGTGTGGTTCTATAATCACCAACATTATACATCTCTGAGATGTGACACATCGGTACCCAGACTTTACTGAATATTAATTCCTGTTCTTGTTTATATATTTCGTAGTTATTATATGCTCTACTACTAATTGCTTCTATTCGTGGTGCTGATGACCACTGCTTATGATTACGAGGTGGCATACTAGTCTCCTTTCTGCCATATCAAATATTTATTTCTCAAGCAATATTTTTTGTTACTATCACTTAATAGGAAGTTCGTATACCGGTTTCTGCTTTTTTAAAAAGTAAACTATTAATTTCTAAACCTTTACCCATAGAGATGAAGCAAGTAATTTTATTCGTAGGTATGAATTCTAAAATAGTAATAGTTCCAGTATCGACATTACCAATTATTTCAATTCCAGTTTGAATATCACTGACGTATCTCATTATACCAATTTCACCATGAGACTGTTGAAAATTTTTCTTAACCACATCATATTCATCGGAAGTACATGTAACATTTTTGCTAGATTGAAATACACTAGGTTCTGGTTCTACTTCAGGTAAGTCTTTTGGTTCTGCACTAGCAAAACCTGCTAAAAATGATATAGACCAAATTAGCACTATTACATATACTACATTTTTCATTTTACTTTCCTTTGCTCACCGTATGAGCATATTAAAAGGCATCGTAATTCTAAACTCATCTTCATAATGAGCAGGCATATCATGTTCTAACCAACCGGGAAAGAAAACTACTTTACCTTTTTCAGCAACTTCGACATGAGGTTGCCAATTGAATACTTGAGGTCTTGGATCATAAAAATTTGTTTGCCCAATAGTATCAAAGTAAACAATAGCACATATCATGTTATCTCGACCATGACTATGCTTTGAATGCACATTACCTTTCGGCACATAGTTAAAAAAACTATTTTCTATATGCACTCTATCTTCTGCTATAATTCTAGCAATTCGTAAAACATTATCGCTAATTAATTTAGTAGAAGACCCTATATCATCGACCTTTTCTAAACCAGTATTATATGTGGTAAAGTATTGTCGTATACCACTTTTATTATTTTTAGCATACTCTACTAACTCTTCTTTACAATCATCAGCGAGTGATGTTGGTAAGAAATATTTATATAAGTTTGAAGGAAACAGTTGAATGGTATCAATATCCATGAGCATCTCTCCACGCATCTCTAACACTTCGATATTCTTCTATGTAATCATCTCGTTTTACTTTAAATAGTTGAGGTTCATCACCTTCAACTGCAATCAAGATACAAATCTGGTCAATAGGTTTTGCAGTTCTCTCTTCGAACATAACTGCATACGCCGCGCCTTGCATGAAGTAATTGCTGATGTACTCTTCTTTTTTTGGTTTACTTGCTGTCTTGAAATCGATAATAGACAAACGATTATCAAACTCAGCAACGCAATCTACACGACCTGCAGTTTGCAGAAACTTTGAGTACATAGTTTTTTCTTGAAAGTGTATATTGTCTATACGATGTAAGAAAGGTTTAATACTACTGAACATAGACATCTCACCAGGACCCTCAATCTTAGGTTCTTTATTGTTGAGATAGTCTTCGCACTGATAATGAAATCTTGTACCTCTTGATGATGCTTGGCGAGATATCTTGTTTGCCGCTTCATCACCTACTCGCTTGCGCCACTCCATAATACCTTTGCGAGTGTGCCAACCTAAGACTGTAGTTACGGATGGATACTTTTGACCATCTGGTGTGACGTACAGTCTTAGGTTGTCGTTTTGCTCAGTTGTTAATTCTGGCAGTTTACTATCATAATCAAGTTCTTCAATGTGTGTATATTTCACTTTTTCATCCTCTAGTGTGAGTATAGCACACTATAATGTAATTGTCAAGAGTTAAGCATCTGTTCCCGGTCTGCTTTTCTTGATTCCTCGCTATCTGGATTCTCCGCCATGTATATTGCCATTTCGGTTGTATCATTATTTCTAACTGTCCAACCCCTACCAAAAGTTTCAAATGTACTTAAACTTTCATAATAGTCTTGACGATTTGCTTGATACTTCTTAATGGTTTCTACTAGACCATTCTCCTTCACATATGCTTTTACTGCTTTCAGAGTATTAGGTCCAATCCCACCATCTGCAGTAGTGCCAATCATCTTCTGTAAATATTTTGCGGCACGACCTGTACCCGCATTTACACCAAAGTCAAAAACACACAAGTCTAGTCCAGAAGGAAGTTTATCTCCCTTAATTCTATCCCAATAATTCTTTTGATAGATAGGACGAACATCATCTTCATCCAAGTCTCTCATATCTTGTTCAGATACTTCATGACCAACCCACTCTTCATAAACTCTCTTAGTTACACCCATGTTGGTGATGCCTCCAGGATCTTTAGGATGATTAACAAAACCACCCTCATGCACTAATATCTTAGCAATGCATTGACCCATATTTTCTTTTGCCATCTTTGTTACTCCTTGTAATTATGCGACCTGTCGCATCTTCTTGTCTATGCTTTCAAATGTATTTTCATATTGTTTTTGGTTCTTGCTTAATATATATTCCTTCACAAGACCACTTCTTACAATATCTTCTTCTTTGAAGTCAATTGTTTCAAAACATTTCATAGATTTGATTATATCCATAAACTGAATGAGACCTCTTTGTTCTGCATTGTTCTTCAAATCAGTTTGCATAAAGTCTCCACAGAAAGCAATGCGCGAGTTTTCTCCCACTCTAGTGATGATTGTATCTAATTCATGAAAATTTAAATTCTGACATTCATCAACAATAATAAATGCATCCCTTAGTGTAATGCCTCTAATATATGAAGTA
>Ga0213863_10000074_pt1 | contig 74144 bp, 58 predicted proteins | sample PICome_8_FD_160128 | JGI IMG/M metagenome (GOLD analysis project Ga0213863, IMG submission 160128) | Coastal seawater microbial communities near Pivers Island, North Carolina, United States - PICO497 | ecosystem: Environmental > Aquatic > Marine > Coastal | place: USA: North Carolina...
ATAAGTGCGCTTCGGGTGCCGCGCGGTGTGCTACGGCCAAGTTATCAATGAACACGCAGTCATTGTCTTCATACTCGTAAGCGATGGCATAACCGTTGGTTAAACCGGCGTTCAGAATGTCGTTGTACTGATGACACAGATCCCGTAGCTCGGCGGCGTCGAGTAGTCGAAAGGCCTCCTGATCAGCAGCTTTTTCAATGACTGCACCGGTCATGCCCAGATGCAGCCAAACGCACGATCGCTTAGACAGCGGATGGGTATGCACGATGGGGTGGACGACTCCGGATGTGGCGTTCACCGAGGACAGACGGCTCCAATAGATCTGCTGCTGTGATGTCAGCGCGTCGAAAGCGGCTGCTTGCAATGCGAAGTTTGTACCGCCACCGTTTTCTGGAGCGCGCACCATGTGGTAACCGGCATGGGAAAATGTGTCGGCATTGAAACTGCCGTCGTTGTGCCATTGGGGGCCTACGCCCTTGATGCCCTGGCGGTGATCATTCGACAAACGAAACAGGTGTGCGTTGCCCCCGGGAGTTGCCGGATGTACGCCGTGGGTGCTGTGCAGTTCCTTGCCGCCCCACCAGCAACTGGCCCGCAGAAAGTCAGGCGCAGACAAGGGTGTTTCACTTTTGAATACGACGAAGCCGCGCTCGGCCATGGTCTGTTCCAGCGCCTGCACGACCTTGAGTGGTGGTGCAGTGGGTGAGGCCAGATCCAAACCGTGGACGGCCGCGCCGATGGGCTCCAGCGGGGTGAGGCTCGCACCGAATTCGGCAACAGTGGCGCTACGTTCGGCATTTATGACCGGAATGTCGTTTGGGGGCATCGATGGTCTCCATAAGTGGCAGTCACAATACCAAATTCGAAACAATGACGAGCCAAATCTCCGGCGCACAACAGGATCGACAACCCTGCGTGATGGCCAAGAAATCAGGGCAGGAGAGCAGGGTTTCTCTCCATGGTGCGCTTTGCCAGCCTTCCGGTTTTTGTATTGGCAGGACTTGCGTTACTTGAGACACTCGAACCACAAAACAACCGAGACTAAGGATCAATAATGTCCATTAATGTGATCGTTCCAGAATCGGCCCAAGAAATGTATCGCTCGTGGCATTTCGCGCCAGCGGTACAGCACGAAGACCTCATTTTCTTCTCCGGCGTTGTTGGTCAGGGGGATTCAGCAGAAGAGGAGTTCAAAAACGCATGGGCTTCGTTAGGCGAGACACTTGCTGCAGCGGGGGTGGGCTACGAAGACATCATTGACACCACAATTTATCTGGTGGAATTGCAGAAAAATGCTCGTGCCATGGGCAAGGCTAAGGATGAGTTCATCAAAGAACCGTACCCCGCATCCACGTGGATCGGCATTACAGAATTGGTCATTCCGGGTGCAAGAGCTGAGATCAAAGTCGTGGCGCGTAAACCTAAATAAACACTGGCGTAGAGGCCCTATGTCAGAATTGAAAGGCTAGGGAAAAGAGATCTTCCGTCGCGGGCACCGTTTCTGACCGTGGTGCCCAAGCCGACGCTCGGAAATGCCCAAAAGCCCCGGATGCCGACCTACTCTCAATACCAATACAGCGGTTCTGTCGGGCTCTGCGTTCATGCTGATATCAGCGTGTCAAAGCAGCCAAAACGCTTTGTGCTGTGTGACTGACCGGTTGCCTGAGTATTAGGGCGCGTAACCGTTTAGCTGACCAGATAATAGGCCGAAAAAACGAGGACGTACGCTACTGCGTAGTAATACCAAAGTGCTTTTGGCGGCATTCTTTACTCCTTTTTTTGCACTGTGCGTGACTTTGTTTCTGGCTGCAATCCATTCGTGTGCCAATCTTTCACGCCGAAGTGGCAAAAGCCGAGCGAGGGAGTCTTTCTTGAGCAGATGCGTTGCGATGAGGCCGGATTAAACGGATAAAGCTCCGAGTCTTAGCGCCCTGTATTGATGTTTTCTGTCCGCGGGTTATTTGTCTGCGCAAAGGCGTACAGGATAAGTCTCCAATAACAACAGCTTCACATGAAGCTCAGCAAGAGTACCGAGGTGGCTCCCATAACAAACACGAGAACAAAGCCCAAATAAGTGAAATGGGAAGGACTGTCCTCGAGCGTTGTGTCCGGAAACGCAAGCTTCAACAGCACAGATAGCGCGTTGCAGTAGAGTAAGGTTAAAACAGCAATCGCCATTGCCGGCCCTATCAATTTTGGGGTCGACATGTGTTGCATCATGGCGATTACGCCTATCAGTACACCGAGAAAAGCCGCCGCTGGCAGGTTTTGCGCCAGCGACTTAGGTCGCTCGCGGGCGGTCGTGCCAAACATGGCTGCAGTCAAAGCCGCAACAATAAGAACAGAAGACGGATCGATGAACGCAGTAAGTCCCGTTAGGCCGTCCATGGCAGCAGCACATATCCCGACCCATAACAGAGCGCTGGTCACGCGCTGCCAGACTGGTGGCGTTTCGATTTTTTTCGTGATGCCTGTCGCCAACAAGCCGGACACGCCTGCCACTATTACGCCGTAAAAGACCACCAAAAGCATAATCGCAAGCGCAGGGCCGAGTGCTTTTGGATCTGACATGTTTTGAAGAATGCCGATGAATCCGATAAGCATTCCAACAATGGCTACCTGTATTGCTGTGTTTTGGACAACTAAGACGCCTTGTTTTTTGAATCCCACTGCGACAAAGGCCGCGAAAACGGGAATTGCGATGAAGGCAATTGAGGTTAGATCAACAAATCCCGACAGTCCTGTCGCGAAGTTAAGAGCAATGCACATCGCGATCATCGCAGTGACCAAGCCAACGATTTTCATAAAGTCATCCCCTTGTGCTCATTTTAGGCTAACCAAAAGATATGTCCTTAAAAAGTTGACACGATTCGGTGGCATCAGCAAGGCCGAGAACCCGTCCCTACAAAGCCATCGCGATTGCATTCAGCAGTCAACGACAGACTCTGACGCACGGACTTAGACGTGAGGCGTATCACTGTCGATTAATCGTGAGTGCGCAGGGTCTTCGAAACTTGCGGGGAGGTTGGTGCGAATCGAATACCCTGCGCTAAACGTGAGGACTTCTGCGTTCCTCTTCGACCTCGTTAACTCTAAAGCGAATTTCGTGCCAAAACGGTGCGCAATAACGAACTTTTAAGTCAAACCTGAACGGCGCTCGTGCAACGCAAGTACACTATGATGCCGCCCTGCGCCAAATGGGTGCATTGGAGCAGTCATGTCTCTGAAAACGCACCAAAATCGAGCGAACGCCCGTTTGATCGTTGAGCGCGGTCGTATGCCGGGGCGCTACTGTGAACCAGAGGTGTGCGTGTTTTTGAGCCAGCCCCCAACGGCGGTAACCAAAGCACCGGCCTATATCTTGGTAACCAGCACTTTCAGGGTCGGCTTAGTACTGAACTGAAAACGTTTGACCCGCAGTCCGTTACGCTCAAGCGCTGCTCTCAAAGAAGTCTGGCCGAAATAAAGCCAATGTTCCGGTGGACGCACCGAGTCCCATGCCATCAACTTGTCCCAATCCGTTGGCAAAGAACGATGCCCCATGTCGGGCGTGGTCATTAGCATGAGGCTGTCAGCGTGCATAACCCCTGCAATGCCACGCAAAAAACCATTGACGGAACTCAAGTGCTCGATCACTTCACTGCAATAAAGAAAATCATAGGTTTCATTGCGTTCGGCCAATGCTTCAATGCCAATGTTCTCAAACCTACATTGAGGGAATTGAGCCTTTGCGGCCTCGATACCGTCTTCGTCAACGTCAATGCCTTTGGCCTCAAACCCCAAGGATCTCGCAGCCTCAGCCGCAAACCCTACGTTGCATCCCACATCAAGAAATGAGCCCGCCCGCCGCCATAAGTTCGCGTGTCGTATTCGATTGCGAGCGCGTCGTACTTTAGAGTCAAGCTTCGCCTTGTACTGATGGCTCTTGTGGTAATCCTGATAGAAAGCATGGATGGTCTCGTCCTCGGGCATAGGTGCCACATAAACCAGCCCGCAATCGTTGCAATGCTCAAAACGAAAGCCTTGTTTATCGATCGGCTGACCGTTCACCGTCATTTGAGTGGTGTTGTCGCCCAAACAGGCATGGCAGTGCATGGTTGCTATGAGTAGATCATCGGTAATTTTGGTTTCTCTAGTATTCAATGGATCATAGGTGATTGTATCGGCTAACGCTGTCTGGGTCGCATCGTCTCAATGCATCTGCAAACGAATCAACCTCGCGAAATTGCAGTTCTCGTATACGATGGATCAGGGTGCTGTTCCGAATATTTGTCCCAGTGTTTTACGCAAGACTTTCGGGTCAGACTGCCGACGGTAGCAGCGCTCTTGCGCCTCAGAAACTGCGGTATCGATCTGCGAATAAATGGCTTTCGACCGTGGTTTCGGCTCTTCCTGAACTACTATTCGTTGCTCACCTTCGAGGGGTTTCAAGTAACCGCTTTGGGTGTAACTGACAATGGCAGCAGCGTCGTTTTCAGTCATACGGCGCAGCTCGGGGGCAAAGCTGTAAACGGGTTTACCGGTGTACATCGCTTCTGCAAGCATGCTCAGACTGTCTTGGGTACAGACGATAAAATCGCTGCCGCAGAGAAGTTCCTTCATAACTCGCTCGGGTTTTTCCGTCCACCAAATAGCGCGTTCCAATCCAACCGCATTTGCTTGCAATATCTTTTGTAATTGCGCCTCATGCGTCGCACCAGTGCGCCTTGAGGTACTCAATTGCCAGCGAACACTGTCACCCTGCGATGCCATCCATTTCGCGAGACGTTGCCAGTCGGAGTCGGAAAAAACGTGGCCCGCTCCGTCACCTCCGATTAACACGCAGCCGGTCATCGCGTCGGTTCGGTTCGTGGCATCAGATTTTTTGCAGTCATGGGCCTCCACTGGCGGCAGAGACAAGACTACATTGTTTTTCGCAGCGTCGGGGACAACGGTAAAGACGCAATCAAGGAAGTTTCGAGGATACCGTTTGGTGGTGCCGCTAAAAACGCTAGGCACGTGATGAAGGGCAGACAGAGCCCCAAGCATAAAAAGCGTGTCGCCACCTGAAGCAATGAGGATAGAGGGAGTGGAACGTGGCCAATCGGTTGCCCGATAAGAAAGCGGCAATAATCGGTGCAGCGCCTGAGCTGGCAGCAACTGAGCAGCGGCTCTTAAGACCGAACGCCACAGCGCGCTGCGAAGCGTCACCGTAATCCAATGAACCTCGACATCACGGCGCGCCGCTAGGGCTGCTACGATTCCTTTTGATTGGCTTTCATGCCCAGGGCGCCTGTCCGACAGCACCCAGAGGCTTTGGGGAGTTGGCGACAAGCGTTCGTTGGGCGGCTGCGAAGCATTCAATCGACGCTTCCTCATCTTAATCAAATCGATGAGGACAAAGTGATCTGCGCAGATGACGATCAGGTTGCACAAGCGTTAAAGGTTTAAGACAAAAATTTTGAGCTTGTCTTCCGCTTCCTTCCAACGTTGTGACAACGCTGGTGTTTCGTTGTTCAAGCGGCTTGCACTTAGAGTGCAGTAAACGGGCTTAGGTTGCTTCTGCGCCTCGCCAACACACCAGCGACGAGCATCACACGCTGAGAAGCTTTGCGGATGGTTGCCGAAGAAGGCGGGGTTCGCCTTGAGCGGTGGAGGGACTAGGTTAGGCAGGGTAACTAAGCAACCCAAGGAGCGTGTTTATCAATCAACTCAACTACCTTGCCCCTGTTCCCCCGCTCCCAAGGTTGTAAAGCCTGTAAATGCTCGGTCGTCTTTTCTAGCCGTTGTAGAGAGTAGAGAGGGGGCTTCGACAACGTTTTGCTAAATTGCACTCATCTGTTTGCGCGGTCTGAATGCTGAGTGGGCAGTCTTTTCTAATCCTCAACTTGGCGCTACCATCGAGTGGGAAGAGGGGAGAGCAACACTATGCCTTATATTGAAAATCGTTTAGTGCACGACGCTGACAGTCATCTTATGGAAATGTCGGATTGTCTCAATCCTTACTTCGAGAAATCGCTGTTAGCCCGTTTTCTGGAACACCCCAACCTAGGTGTTCGAGTTGGAACCAGGCTCGCTGCTGAGGATGCGCAGAAACGCCAAGAAGAGTCACTTTTTCGCGCATCAGCAGGCGAAAACATCATGTTGCGTAAAAACTACGAGGCGCAAGGTGCGTTTTTAAAAGCGGATCGTCCGGCAGCGATAGACCACATAGGCGTTGCCAGTCAGTTAGTGTTCACCACGTTTTGCCTCGGTAATTTCGGTTTCGACCAGTCTGGTGATATCGACCTGTGTTACGGAGCGGCAACAGCCCACAATCGTATGATGACGGACTTTTGCAGTGTCGATAAACGACTGCTGGCGACCGCCTACATTCCGCTTGAGGATTTCGAGAGGGCTGAGAGAGCCGCGAAGGCAGCTATCGAGATGGGCGCGAAAGCGTTGATGATTCCTTCTTGGTGTCCCCAGAATCACAGTCCGAGCCATATCGGTTTGTTTCCTGTCTGGGCGCTGGCACAAGAGGCCGGACTGCCAATACTCTTTCACGTCGGCGGGGAAGAAAAAGTGAACCTCACCTATAAAGTTAATGGCCTACCGGCGGTGCCAGATTTTCATGGTGGTGACGCTAACTTTACGTCGCTAACCTATTTACCAATATCCACCTCAGTACAGCAGACGTTGGCAGCTCTTATCATTGATGGCGTTTTTGACAAATTTCCCAGGCTGAAATGGGGTGCCATAGAGCTGGGTGCTTCATGGCTGCCGGGTTGGCTAAGAAACCTTGATTCTGCTGCGCATGCGTTTGTTAAAAACGAAGAGCGGTTGCAAACGCTTTCCGCGAAGCCATCGGAGATTGCCCGTCGGCAACTGCGAGTGACTCCTTACCCTCACGAGGATAGCGGTTGGATTATCGAAAATTCTCACGAGGAGATGTGTCTCTTCTCCACCGACTATCCGCACGTGGAAGGTGGGCGTAACCCTCTGAAGCGCTTCGGTGAATCTCTCGATGGACTTCCCGCGTCTGCCCAAGAGGCTTTTTATGCTGAGAATTTCATCGATATGATGGGTGAAGGTCTAGCGCCAGAGCTGCGACGACCTTTTTAGATTGAAACGCATTGCGCTCTTTTTAGCGGGGTTCCGTGTGAATCAAAAAGAATCGTCCGTTAGTGGTGAGCCGGTGAAATAGAACAGGAAGATACGATGTCGGAAACCACCGCAGTCATTTACAGCGTCGAAAATTCAGTGGCTTGGCTTCGGCTGAATCGTCCTGAGCATATGAACGCTATGACGAATGCCCTGATGCAGGGCATCAGTACCGGTGTCGCTAACGTTCGCGAAGATCCTTCCATTCGGGTCTTGGTGATCACTGGAGAGGGTCGAGGATTTTGCGCTGGTGCAGATTTGAACCAGGTTGCTGAAGGCAGTTCGCCGGCGGAAAGTGCGGGCAAACCGGTGGAGGAAACCAAGGTCGACTACTTCAACAAGGCGCTAGCGGATTTGAAAAATTGTCCCGTACCGACCATTGCGAGAGTCAATGGGCCGGCTGCCGGGGGCGGTCTCGGTTTGGCGCTATCCTGCGACATCACCATCGCTGGTGACAGCGCATTTTTTGTTGCTACCTTCGGCCCCAATCTGGGCATCGTGCCGGATATGGGCACCACGTGGAACCTGCCACGTCGGGTAGGCCGAGCGCGATCGTTGAGCATGACCCTGTTGGGCGAGCGAGTGAGCGCTGCCCAAGCAGAAGAATGGGGTTTGATCTGGCGCGCTGTGCCAGATGCGGACCTGGATACAGAGACCGGCAAGGTGGTAGATATATTGAAAAATTCATCCCCCGATGCGTCGGTACGTATTCGCGAAACCATTGATGCCGCCATGGACAACGGGTTTGAGCAACAACTGGATTTGGAAATGGCGCATCAGGCGGTGTTGATTCCCAAGAATATGAAAGCGGGCGCGAAAGCCTTTCTCGACAAGCGTAAACCAGTATTCGATGGGTCGCGACGGGCCTAGTCGTAGTTCACTGCCAGTGAGGACTTTCCATGCGCTCCTTTTGTTTGCGTGCCCATAAGAAGTGTCTGGCCAGCGAGTGATCGGCTAACAGATGATTACGCCGGTCCCAGCTCTAGTGTGGGGTGCGGGATTCTCGCTCTTCATGATTGTGAACGAACCGAAGCACGAGAGGAGATCAGAACATGGCAAATCCAACATTGCGGGTAGGCGTTTCCTACGACTTTAGGAATCCCCCGGACTCTGGTGTCAGTGACCAACATCTTTACGCCGAAATACTCGAGCAAGTGAAATGGCTCGACGAAATTGGTGCGGATCTGGTTTGGTTTACCGAGCATCACTTCGTGGACGACGGCTACTTACCAAGCTGGGTACCCGTGGCTGCGTCCATGGCCAGTGTCACCAAGCAGGTGCGCTTTGGTACCGATATTTGCTTGATGCCTTTTAACCATCCGGTTCGTTTAGCGGAAGATCTCGCCGTGCTCGATAATTTGTCCGGTGGACGGGTCGATTTGGGTATCGGTATGGGCTATGCCCCACATGAGTTCAGGGGTTTTGGTCTGCCGATAGCACGGCGCGTTTCCTTAATGAATGAGGGCATTGAAGTGTTGCAGCGTTGTTTTACCGGTGAGCGATTCAGCTACACGGGAAAACGTTATCAACTGGAAGACATTAAGATCACCCCTGGCTATGTGCAAGAAGGCGGACCGCCGCTTTGGATCGCCGCCATGTCCGAAGCCGGCGCTTTGAGAGCCGCGCACTACAATACCCATTTTTTGCCTCAAGGCGTCAAAGCTGAATCCTTTGATCCGTGGGTCAATGCTTTGCAAGATTCGGGTCGTAACCCAGCGGATTACCGCGTCGGCATTATTCGCAGTATTTTGGTGACCGACGACAAAGCCAGCGACTGGGAACCCGTGCGGACGTCCGAGCGCTACCGCATGCAGTTGTACCGGCGGTTCTTCGAAGAAAGCGGGGAGGGGTTTGGTCGCAAGGGTGAGCAAGTTCCGCAGACATGGATAGTTGGGGACGTAGATCATTGCGTTGAGGAGTTAAAGCACTTTGTCCGTACCTTTGGCATTACGGATATCGTTTCAATGGCAGTGCCGCCAGGTATGCGCGCGAGCGACATGAGTCAGTCTCTGGAGCGGCTGTTTACCCAAGTTGTACCGAGAGTGAAGCTGGAACTCATGCAAGAAGCATCTCAATAGCTGATGCAAGTTAGTCAATAAACGTTAGAGGCCAGCTTTCGTTTGCACCGCCGCCGTCTTGATCCAGGGGGTAGACAGGGCGACGGACTTTTTCGAAATTCAGTTGGCTATAATCCGATGTGCAGACCCCACGTCCTGCGCATTCAATCACCTGTTTGGCCATGTCTTTGAAACCGACACGGTAGTGAATTCGGCTTTTCAGCATGACGTACTCATAGGCTTTAGGCTCCATACCCAAGCAGCGGAAACACTCGGGATCGTAGGGTTCGATATGCCGTGAGATGATTGCGATATCCACAGAGCCGACGCTAAGCACCGCAGACTTCCCCATGTTCATTGTCAGCCCTCTGGCCATGGCAACTTGAGCTTGGAACTTGCCGTTAGAGATAAGTTTCACTTCGCCGGTGATCGTTAGAGGTCGGCTTTGCTCGGTCAGTGCGGGCATTGGCAGTTTACCGCCAAGCTCCACCGTAACCGAAGCGCCGACGCCGGCGGCGGCCAGTTGCTCGACAACGTCAGGGTCAAAAAAACCAAAAACGGCCACCCGCTCTAAGCCTGCGTCCAATACCGCACTAAGGACTTCAGTGGTGTCCATGGTGCCGCCAGATGCGGTGTTATCGTAGTGGTCGAGTATAATCACCGGGCCGTCGCCCGTAACGCTGGCCGCAGCCTTAGCCCGCTGCATTGAAGCAGGCAGTGCTTCAACCTCATAGACAAAGGCATCGCGTTGCTCCCAAGCGTGGCTGAGAATTTCATTGACCTGCGCTTGAGCGGAATCTGCATCGTCATCTGTCATCGCGACAACGCTGAAACCTGCGTCGTAAATGTCGGCGTGGGGAAAACCTGTGAAAACGCTGACACCAAGGCTGCCGGACTGCTCAAATTCGATGGCCCTAGCTTGCAGGCTGCTGTTCGGTTCGTCGTCGGTGCCTTGGCGCATGACATGGGGCAACATTGGCGCGTTGCCCCAGCGCAGCACAGGCTTCGTTTCCCCCCGTAACATGGCAAAGAACGCGTTAGCGCCGCGCACCGCCGTGCTGTCCATGTCGATATGAGGGTAGGTGTGATAGCCCGTCAGCACGTCGCAGTTGCTGACCATCAGTTCCGTTATATTGGCGTGCATATCTAACGATATGGCGATAGGGAGCTTGGGGTTTTCAGCCCGAATACGACGCAGTAATTCGCCTTCGCCATCTTGGTGGCTCTTTGTTGTCATCGCACCGTGCAGATCAAGCAGTAGTGCATCGACCCGCCCGGCAAGTTCGATGATTGCTTCGCACATGTATTCGTATGCCGCGTTCTCTACCGGGCCGCTGGGCGGTGCCGACGCAGCGATGCCCATTTCGATGGTAACCGATTGTTTTTCAGCAACCTCGATATAGCCGCCAAGACAAGATGCAGTGCCGCGATACGCCTCCAGTGCCGCCTCGCCACGCAAGGGTTCGCCGGCTCCTGCAGAAAATCGGTCGAGATCTGTAATCACAGGTGAAAAGGTATTGGTTTCATGACTCATCATGGCGATGCCGATTTTCATGATGTACTCCCCTTAATTGTTAGCCATATGTTGGCAGGTCGATGTGCGAAGAGATGACGCTAGGCTATGCTGATTTGCCATAGTCCACGGCTAACCATCGTTCAGGACTCATTCGAACCGCGATTTGTGCGTCAATATCGCTGGCATCAGTGTATCGGTTGCCGTGGGTATCTCCCAGATATCGTTGTGCCATTGCCAGCAGTTGTTCGTACGAAGTGGTTTCAATGTCTACGACAGGGCCTTCAACCCTTACGTAGGAGTAAGGCAAGGTTGCCTGTTGGGCAACTAAGCCGTTGGGTCAAACATCCACATGTCTGCAACAGAACCAGTCATCGCTGCGAAAAGCAAAGCGAGACCAGAAAGCACAGCAAATACGCTCATTATGTTCTCCTTTGATTTTACCTTTTGTTGTTTTTATTTTCTCTTTTCTCTTTTCTTTTTCACGAGAAATAGGCTGCATAGATTCTTTCATGCCGTGCTCAGGGTCAACACAAGCACGATTGCTTCCGCACCCGTGAGTCTCACTGGTGATGACTTGAGGCTGGATAGCTTGTGTGTGACTCAGTGGCTCTCAATTGAACCTAACAACGCACCTCTGTTGAGTACCCAGGGATCTCTAAACTTACGGGAAGGCGGTGTAGGTAGAGAGCCCTGAGTTAAATGTGAAGACTTCTCCGTTTCCCGACAACTTCTCTCCTGCGTAAGGGTTTGTGCAGCTATCAGTGTCCAGTTGAAGCCGTCACTTGAACCCGGCTTCAGTTTCTTTCATCCATTTGCAGCAACGCATTCGGTGTGCGATAGGGCGGCAGAATGTTGTCTGCCAGCCACGCATCGGAATCGGGTCTGGGCAGTTGGTAGCTGGGTTCGCCCTTGCAGCTGATGCGATACATCAGTCGGGCATCGTCCGCTGAGTTGATGACGCTTTTGGCTGGTGGTGCATTGTGTACCGTTGCGAAATTACTCCACACAGTGACATCGCCAGCCTGGTGCACATGGTCGTAACGGTACTTGGGCTGCAGGATATGGGCCTCGATCTCGTCCAGAAACTCGCGCGTTTCTTGGTCTGTCAGGCCGTCTATTTGCACCGGCGCAATGTTTTTGCCGCGAGAGGCCCAAATAGGGCTGTGCAGCGATTTGGTGCCTGTTCTCGGGTTCGTATATACCAAGGGAATAAGCCAGCCAGGGTCCGTTACCCGCAGCCGTCGCCTCACCAGTGTCTGCTCCAACTGCCGTTGTTTTTGTTCGGGCAGGTCGGCGAGGGCGCGAACCGTGTCTGCGTAAGCGGTTTCGCCGTTCAGCGGCAGTAGTAGGCGTCTCTCGTTGAGGGTTGCATCGGAATCTGGGTGATAAAAGCCTTCCACAGGCGGTTCGTCGTCTACCCAAGTGCCCTGTTTGGCCTTGCGGGACGTCGGGGCGCGCTGCACGTAAAACATACTGGTCGACAGCGGCACAGGTTCAAATTCGATGTCGGTATGCCAGTGCAGTCCACTGGTGACCTGTTCTGTCTGATCCGGGCCGCTGCCGGGCAAATTGGTCACCACGTATACCGCCGGGCTTTCGGCGTCTTCAACACATCGAATGTCATCGGGAAAGGCCAGATTACACAGACTCGCGGTTTGTTTTTCATGTGGCGGCAACTCCAGCGGAACCCCGTGTTTTTTGTATTCAATGTAGTTCGCGTAATTTTTCGGGTGAGGTATTGGCGCCCCAAAATGATTGGCCAATCGTTCCAGATACCGCAAGCGAAAGCCGTTTGTCGCGCCCTGATGGGGAAAGCTGATGATGCTGTAATGATCGAGCAGGCGAACGAGCAGTGCGGCTTGAGCGGCAGACAGCGATTGCGTTACGTCCACGCCGTGTACACGCGCGCCCATGAGCTGACCTGCTGACAGGCGCGTCGTGTGGGCGGCGCTGCCGAATAGTTGTTGCAAGCTTTCATCAAGATCCGTCGATGTGGTAGTCAGCGTGTTCATATTGGCCTCAGGTTACTGCGGGATTAGTGGGCGACGTTCATGGCGCGTGGTGGGCGCACCACAATTTCAGCAATATTAACGTTGATCGGCTGGCTCACGGCATAGATCACAGCGTTGGCCACGTCAATGGGATTACACAGCATGGGTTTGAGGTTGTTTGCCAACGTGTTCAATATCTCGGCGGGCAGGCGTTGACCGGGGGTAAAGGGGATGTCCAGCCCGGCTGCATTGATGAACTGCTCGGCGAATGCCGGTGGAAAATTGCGTGCAAAGTTAGTCGATGTTGCGCCGGGCATCACATTGGTGATGCGAATGTCGTCGTTTTCCAGTTCGTCTCGAAGGCTCGATGAGATGACATTGACCGCATGTTTGGTTGCGCCATACACGCCGGAATTCGGTCGTTGCGCGGATACCGAAGACACGTTAACGATATGGCCTTGAGCGCCGCAGGTGCGCATGGCTTTTACCCCAGCCTGACAACCCGAAAGCAGGGCGAGGATGTTGGTGTCGACCATTTCTCGCCATTGATCCGCTTCGCCGTCGATGATGGAGCCGGGATATTCAAGACCGGCGTTGTTCACCATGATGTCCAGCCGTGTGGTCTCGTCCAGTGCCCGCTGGACTAAGGAGGCAATGCGGCCAGTTTCATTGATGTTGACGCAGGCCACGCTCGCAGTGCCGCCGGCTTTAACGATAAGGTTTCGTACCTCATCGAGGGCGGTTTGGGTTCTACCAACGAGGTATACATGCGCACCTTTCTGGCCTAGCAGTTCCGCTGTTGCACGCCCGATGCCACTGGATGCGCCGGTCACAATGGCGGTTTTGCCGTGAAGGGTGTGGGCGTCGGTCATGACATACCTCGGTGCGTGTGTTGGGAGTTGTTGTGAAATTGACAAAAAACGCATATTTTGTCAATTCGATATATGCGCTTCAGGCCGAGGGCTAAACAGGAGGACTGCTGTGTCTGATAACGAGAAACATCAACGTATTTTGGATGCTGGATTAGCTCAGTTTTGCCAATACGGCTATCGACGGACATCGATGAATGATATTGCGGAAAAAGCGGACGTTTCCCGCGCGTCGTTGTACTCCTATTTCAAAAACAAAGACGAAATCTTCCGTTCCGTATCCGTCAATGTGCATGAAATTCTTCTGCGCGATATCGACAAAGTACTCCGCGGAGACGACAAAACGGATGTTGCAGAACGCGTCTTTCGGGCGCTGTTTATTCGACACAGCCGATTTTTAAGTCTGGTCGTGGAATCGGATCACGGGTCCGAGCTGGAAGACGAGTACAGCCGACTCTGTGGCGATGTGGTGGCCAATGCCAATCGCCAATTCGAGGCAAGATTAACGGCCGTGTTCGAGCAGGTGCAAGCGGATGCGAAAACCGGGCATGGGCTGCAAGGTGTTACACCGGCTGACGCGGCAACCGTACTCAATCTTGCCGCTGCAGGCTGTAAACGCCGGGTAAAAGACGTGATGCAGTTTGAGCAGCGTATCCGCGGTCTGGCCAGTATCTACGTGAAGGGTGCGACGCACTCCAGTTGAGGATGGTTCGATTGGGGAGGGTGCGGGTCAGTTCTGCTCAATTACCGCGCCGGTCATGCCCAGTACTGCCAAACACTCGGTCGCTTGGGCGGTGGATGGGTATGCACCACGTGATGCGCGTTCCAGAGGCGGCGTTTAGCGATGACAGGCGGCTTCGATAGTTTTCAGTCCCAATTGAAGCGCTTCCAAAACGGTTGCCGTGCCATGCTCTCCCCAGAATTCTCTCGTGGCGGAAATTTTCATTGCTGGTAGCTGACGGAGGCCTCCAATACTTCTTTCGGCTGGAGTCGCTCATCGGGCGATACAGGTAAAATCATTTTCGTCGGAATTTTGACGCTCGAAAAATATAGAAAAAATGATATAAAACAATGAGGTATAAGTTGGCTTACATTTTGCTTTACCCCGTCACAGACACGGGGTATCGAAATGAACAATATCAGTTCACTGAGCTCGTCGGCACTACTCGCTCAGTCGACACTTAATAAATCGACCGATCATGTTGCGATCAGTACGGAAAAACTCAGTACCGGCTTAGACATCTCAAAAGCCAAGGATGATCCCGCGGCGTTTTACGCCTCGCTGACCTTGGGCGCGCGTATCGCGTGGGAAAGTCAAGCGACCAAGAATATTTCCGATTCTTCTGCGATTCTGAATGCCGCCGATGGCGCTATTGAGCAAGTAAAAGACATGCTGCAGCGCATTCGAGTGCTGTCTATGCAGGCAGCGAATTCAACCGCCGAGTTAGACAGGGGCTCTATTCAAGCCGAGGTGAATCAACTCACCGCGGAGATAGATCGCCTCACTCAGAGCTCGCTATATAACGGCCACAAGCTGCTGCAAGGTGAGCAGGATTATAGACAGTTCCATGTTGGCGGAGATGCTCGTGATGTCATCTCGCATCGTTTCTCGGGTTTTCGTAGCGATGAAATTGGCGCGTTCACCTATCTGAGTCGCGGTGAAGCCGCCTTCGGTCCTGCTACCAGTCAAGCAGACGTAGTGCGTACAACGACAAACAGCGAAATCAAGCTGACGGGTAATGATGGCGATATGGTGACGTTGCGTTGGAAGGCAGATGTCAGTGCCGAAACGATCGCCAAGAAGATCAACGATGAAACATCAACTACCGGGGTTGCCGCAAAGGCGGAAACACGAGCGCGGCTGTATTCGGATGGCAGCGGGCCTCAAATATACAGCCTCACAATCAATGGCGCTGAAACGGGCAATTTTTCCATAGGCCCCACCGAAGTCGGTGAGGCGGTTGACGCGATCAATAAAATCTCTGGTCAAACGGGTGTGCAGGCGAAAACGATTGGCGGGGAGATTTTGCTAGAGGATCGTTCCGGTAGAGACATTTTGATTGAGAACGGTCGACGCGAGGCAGGCTACGACACGTTGCGTGTGCAAAAACTGACGGAAGACTCGCAAGTGTCCTCGCGGGTCGGTGCCGTCGTTAACCTTGGCCTCTCGGGTGGCTCAGACACTGCTTTGATCAGTGGTACGGTTGAACTGGTCTCCAGCGAAGTGTTCTCGGTATACAACCAGTCTGCAGTGGGTCATTTTTCAGACAACCAGCTCCGACCGATTACGGAAGATTCCGAAGTGAATGTTCGGCGCGATGCGCTATCGCTCGTCAATGGCAAACTGTATCGGGGCAATGGTGAAACTGCCGATGTTGTGGCGGTGATGGACAGGGACTCGTCGGATTTAGATGCGGGTTCCTTGGATCTGAAACTCGCCTTTGAAATAGATTCAGCGTTGCAAGATAACGCCGGATCAGATGCTTTTGGTAGCTGGAATAAAATCGCGCAGCGGGTTGTTCTAGACGGCGCGTCGAGAATCGGAAACCATGTTGCGCCGAAGGATTTGCAGTTGCCAGCCTTCGCCAATGGCACGCTAGCCGCAACCGCAGATGGCGCTTATTCGGAAGGAAGCCTGCAGTTTTCTTTTCAAGAGGTGGCTGATGCCAACGTCGCAGGCGGAAGTTCGCTAGAGCTGAGAAGCGGGCCTGTGAGTATGCCCAATGTGGGCATAGTGCATGGTCCGGCGTTGCAGAGTGCTGAGAGTTATCCACTCGAAGCCGGAGATGTGTTGTCTTTCGACTGGCGTGGCATGGCCGGCACAGGCGATTACGACGTAATGGCTTACATCATTGATGAATCGACAGGGCACTCGGAAGTACTGCTCAACGAAACGGGTCAAGGTACCGCTTCCAGCGGTTGGGGCACGGTGAGTAAAACAATTGAAACGAATGGCGACTATCGGGTGGTTTTTGTGAGTGGGGTCAGAAGCGACAAAGAAGTCACCTTTGAAAACGGCACATTTGAAGACGGAAGCGCTGGCGATACGACCATTCCTGGGTGGCAAACGTTTACGCAGCACTTGCGTCTGGGCGGCGTTGATAGCGTGGCCGGCCAGCCAACGCCTAATGACACACAGTTTCCGGCATCTGTAGCGGGAGTTGCTCCTCATGACGGCGCAGCTCCCTCAGGAGCAAATTACGCGGCTAAATTAGCGAATAACAGTTCAGATGGGTCGGGCCTTTCTGTTCAGCTTCAGTCCACCGGGGTAACAGTGCCCAGCTTTGGCATTCTGCATGGCCCATATTTGGTGAGTAATGACGCTATCTCGTTAAAGCCTGGTGATGAGGTGAGCTTCGATTGGCAAGCCACCGGAGGCTCTGATGCTTACGACGTGATTGGCTATCTCGTCGATGAAAATACGGGCGAGATTCAAGAGCTTATCAACCAGACTGGCGAATCTGCCAGCGCCAGTACGAATTGGGCAACCGTGACGCAAACAGTAAACGTAGAGGGGAGCTATAAATTTGTTTTTGTTGCCGGCACCTGGGATGCCAGTGGTGGTAGAGCTGCCGGAGCGAATCTGTACATAGACAATGTCGTTGTCGATACCAGCGAGCAAATTGTGCAGGCTGATGCGGCGCTACGCGTCGATGAAATCGTTGTCACGAAGAAAGACCAGAACCTTGATAAGGATGAGCTGACAAAATTGTTTGATCGCCTTTACGGTTTTGAAGAGGACTCCGGTCGCTCATATGGCGTGCAATTCGTTGGTAATCGAATTGAGATTGACTCGAACCCTATTGTCTCGGAGCTTGAAAGTGTCAGTTCAATTGACGTCCGATCGGCGGCAGGAGCAAATTCCGCGCTGACGATCTTAGATCAAGCGCTAGCTTACTCGGCGGACTCGCAAGCGGGTCTCAGCGCTGTTTCGCGTGCAGTGGACTATCGAATGGAGCGGTTGTTGGACAGTTCGCTTCAGATGGAGGGCGCGAAGAGTCGCATTATTGATGCAGACTACGCTTTGGAGAGTGCATTGCTCTCAAAACAGCAAATGCTTCAGCAAATGGCAAGTTTTGTTTTAACCAACACAAATGAGTTGCTGAGATCTACGCTGAATCTTCTGCGCCAGTAAGCGCGCGCGGAAAATGTTAAATATCTGATAGGACAGGCCCTTGGCCGTCTTACCCGTTGGGACTCGATTCTGACTGGCAGCCTTGAGAGGTATGTGATGATGGCTGATGCGGGCGGTTGAGCCTAAATCTGGCGCTCCCTGTTTATGATCGACATCAATTAACGCCTTACATCGGTTAACGTTGCACTCGACGACGCATATGTCCTAACAATTCGTTTCGCGACAATTGCCCCGTCGCGATCCGATTTTTCACAATCTCATCTAGGCTCGGCTTCACCTGAGACCGAATGGCAGGCTCTCGCCCCGCTGAGTGTTTTGACGCGGTTCCAGCGCCCGCATTGCTTACCTCGCTGACGGCCAGTTCACTGAGGAGTCTTGAAGGTGCGAGTAGCGATGCAACCGGGGCCGCGAAAACCGCGCTGATACCATCTATTTTTCGGCATTTCTTGCTCCCGCTGCTTTTTGCTGTTCGCCACGGCCACGCATCATCGTGATCTCGCTCTGCTGGTTCAGGTCGCCTTCCAGTAAAAATCCTGGTGTCGCGGTATGCTCTCTGTGTTCTTGCCTCGCCATCGATCCTGCGGTCGCCCGTCGTTTGAGGATATCTGCTGCCTTGTCGCGTTGTCTTCAAGAGCTCTCGATAATGCTGTATTGATATCCAGCGTACCTTCCTTCGCCCAGTTGCTAAGAGTGAATAGACCAAAACTGCATTTCTTTTCCGGTAGGGCATAACATAAGACATTTCTTCTCAATGAGTTAAGCATTGACGCCGCTGTTTTCGAAACTCCGCCAGACAAAAAAGGATTTGTGGAGTGCGTCTACTTTGAGTTCTCTCTCAGCTTTTCCTCTCACCGTATCGTTTGTCGAGCGCGGGTTATTGCGTTGCTCAGCATGCCTACTGCGAATGACAGTAATAGCATCTTTGGCGGGGACTTGGTCCTTGCCACGAGCCTGATCAAGGCGTCTATAGGCTTCCGTGTCTACTTTGCTGGTGTTTGCGCGTTCCTTTTTCTTTTGTAGCTTCTTGCTAGCTCTCCACACGCTGATGCACTGCGATTTTTTGTTAAGACGCGTCAACGTTGCAGGAATTATTGTTCGCTGTATGCGTTGAACCCTCAAAGTCATTCGCCCAGTGATGTAAAACGTTGCCCTGATGTTACTTGTCAGATACTGTCGGGTGAGTAGGAAGTAGTACGAGCAGGGGTGTGGTATGCAAAGATTCTTAGCAAGCGTCGCGGCGATCGCGTTTGTCACCTCTTGCGGGGGTGGTGGAGGCGGAGGTAGTTCCTCTGCTGCCGCAGTTCAAGTCACGAACACGGCGCCGACCATTACCGATCCCGGATCTTTGTCATTGCTTGAGGGTGGCACTTCTGTAGCAACGATCAGCGCCACTGACGCCCAGAACAATTCCTTGACGTTCTCATTAGCCTCTGGTGACGATGACGCGTTGTTTACCATCACGTCTGGAGGCGCTCTTGCTTTTATCTCTGCGCCTGACTTCGAAGAGCCCGCTGATTCGGATACTGACAACGTTTACGAGTTAGCGATTCAAGTGTCTGATGGATCTTTGACCGATACGCAGGCTCTCATGATCACGGTGACGGATGCTTTCGAGGGTCGTGTTGTTGATGCGCCGATTTCGGGTGCTACGGTGTTTGTCGATCTGAACGGTAACAATGAACAAGACGCTGATGAGCCGTCTGGTGTGACGGATGATTCGGGTTTCTTCAATGTCGATACGTTTACTCCACCCGAAGGTGTTGCAGTAAAAGTCATCTCCAAAGGCGGTACGGATACCAAGACAGGTAAGGCGCTGCCTGATCTGGCGCTGATCTCGGATGTGCCCGCTGATATCACGAAGCCGGCGAATGTGACGCCGTTAACGACGGTTGTTGCGTCGGTTGATACGCCGGAGGCGAAAGCCCAGGTGCTGATGGCGATGGGTATTGATAAGACTCCTGAAGAGCTTTTGACGACGGATAACTGGGCTGCCGCTGAGGGCGGCGATGAGACGGCGAAAGCGGCGCAGCGAGTAAACCAACAAGTGGGATTATTGCTGCAGACAGCTGCGACGGTTGCCGATGACGGCGATGAGTCGACGGACATCTCAGTATCTTTGGCGAAAGCGGTTGCGGCTGAGATTTCAACGGTTGCGACTTCCGATGCAGGCATTGATTTCACGTCTACAGATACGCTGACTACCGTGTTGTCTGAGGCGGTAGCGGAGGTTGCGCCGATGGTGGTTGTGGAGGCTGCGTCGGTTGCTGCAGTTGCCAGTTCGGTTGCCACGGTGAATTTGGTGGTCGCTGATCCGACACTGGATCCGTTATCGGATGTGGCGGCGGATATTGTTCAGTCGGCTCAAGAAGAGCTGCAGACGTCTGTAGCGGATGTTGTGTCGGGCGAGGTAAGTGTTGAAGCGTTTGAAGAGGCGACGGATACGACGCAGTTATTTGCTGATGTGGTTGTTGCGGTTGATGCGCTGGACACCGATGAGGATGGCATACCGGATGCTTTAGACACGGATGATGACGGCGACGGTGTTACAGATGCCAAAGATGCGTTTTCAATCGATGCGACCGAAACGATAGACACTGATGGTGATGGCATTGGTAACAACGCAGACACGGACGATGACGGGGATAGTGTGCTCGATACAGCAGACGCTTTTCCACTAGACAAAACAGAGACACTGGACACGGACTCAGACGGCATTGGCAACAACGCCGACTCGGATGATGACGGCGACGGTGTTACAGATGCCAAAGATGCGTTTTCAATCGATGCGACCGAAACGGTAGACACTGACGGCGATGGCATTGGTAACAATGCAGATACAGACGACGATGCCGATGGTGTTCTGGACGCCGCAGATGCTTTTCCGTTAGTCGGGTTGGGCGAGTTGGCTGATACGGATGGAGATGGCCGGCCTAACGATTGCGATGCTGCGTGTCAAAGCACTGGCATGACCGCAGATACAGACGATGATGGAGACATGGTGCCGGATTCGGATGATGCGTTGCCACTAATATCGCTTGGCACTAACACAGATACTGATATGGATGGTTTGCCAGACCAATGCGATTCATCTTGTCTTGAATCCGGGCTGCGGGCTGATGCGGATGATGACGGTGACGGCGTGCTTGATTACGAGGATCCGTTTCCCCTAACCGGCACGGTTACCCGCGCGAAACAGATTCCTGAACAGATTAATTTGCTGAGGGTCTCGCAATGAAAAGGTCTTTAACCAATGGTTTTTCCTTCGCTGTGTTGATTTTGTTCTCCAGCTTTTTGAACGCCTTAACACGCGAAGACATAACCGATAAAACTAAGCCGGTGTGGACTGATATCAAGGCAACGCTTGTCTATCAGTTTCGGGTAAATATTCCTTTTGGGCAGCTAAACCGTTATCTCTGCCTGTTCAATAAAACGGAATACCAAAAATTCGCCAACCTACAAAGAGATGATGAAGTAGCTGCTTACGCCTATTTGACAAGGCTTGATCAAACACAATGCGGCATTTCTTTTGATGATAACGCGCATCTAGTGAGGGCCACTCAGGACTTACCGGATTCGCCAGTTACTGTTGAATATTGGAATGGCGCGATGGCTGCCGATCCTGGTGCCTATTTTCTAAAGGCTGTGGTATCCGAAGAGGCCAGCGACGCAAACCCTTTCGGTATCATGACCCTTGATACCGAAGCATATGCAAAGGCAGACCCTTCCAAAATGTGGCTTCGGTGGCGATCGCAGTCTTCACGTCTTGATGATGGGACTATTCAATATAAGGTCGTGGAGTACTTGGACTCTCATGTTATCGATCAGTCGCAGGACCTAGGGGTCAGCGAGGAGTATTACGCAGTCAACATCGTATACTCGGAAGGTGACAGTGGATACGGGACAATCATCAATAAACTTTTTAGGCCGAATCTCTCTTCTTCTGGTCTTTATCCCGCGGGCATCCCTGCTATTTCGGGGGCGACGAACATTGCGTTCGACAAAGACTTCATCAAATTTGAAAATTACGCCGATGCTTACTACTTCGGCACCCAGCAGTATTCGAATGTCAAAAATTACACCAGTTGCATCTCTCGCTCCAACCCTTGGGGGTATGTCCCGCGTTGGGGTTACGGCGTCTACGATGAAAACGGTGATCGTAACTCTGCGAATTTCAGTGCTACTTACGTCGGAGCCGACGGTAATACTGTGAACTTGGAAATAAATGGTTTTCAAGCAACCCCGCCAGTCGCCTGTCGCTCGCTTTTTGATGGGTCTGTTGTGGACAAGCCGACCTATAGCGACGAGTGTCTCCAGCAGGCCTATCCCGGTCCCGCAACCCTGCCCGTTGTAGATGTTCCTGATTTAACAACAATTACGTCGTCTGAGGGGCAGAAATACATTGTTAGGCAGCTGAAACCCAGGATTGTTTACCCCGAGGTCGACATGGCGAACTGCGCATCTTTAACTGTTCGAGACACGCTGGCTGTAGAAAATCACACGTTTTTTGAGAGCCACAGTTTGGACACGGCATTGCCGAAAGGTGGAGCGGTACTGGTAAACGACTTTTCGAGCGACACAACTCGGGACCCAAACTACTCTGGCGTGAGTTACCTGCCGTTGGAAGATGCAGACGGCGATGGAATTCCCAACTTTAAGGATGCATTTCCAGAGGATCCAGCAAGATCCGCCGACGAAGACTTTGATGGTATCGATGATTCTGAAGATTCGACGTCGGACCGTTACTTATTCGACCATACACAATTTATCAGCCCTAACGCGGTTGAATATATAACGCCAAGCATGCGCCAGCCCTAGCTGATTCTCAAATCTGCGACAATTTCAGTTTCGCTGCCGCTTTCGGCGTCTAAGGCGCTGACCTTTGGATTATTGGAGAGATCATAGCTGGGTTCTCGACAATACCATGCAGCTGAGGTGCGGGTCGGTTTCGTAGCTGTACTAGCTGCCCTGATTGCGGCGGGGGAAGCAATTACGCTGGCGCCCGCTCTAGTCTGGGGTGCGGGGTTTCCTCTCTTCATGATTGTTCGTAATTGGCGTGCTTTGAAATACAGCAAAAAACGTCCGTTCAATGCGGAACAGGTAGCTTCAAACTTCAATAAAGGAATGCAGGATAAAACCAAGAGCGATGGCTGAATTGGTCAAACATAGGGGTCGACGAGAGGGGGCTGGAAGGCCCGCTGGAGCGCCCAATAAGGCCACTAGAGAGCAGGGCGCCCGACTGTCCGAACCAGCCAAGTCTTATACTGATATCGCCTTCAGCACGCTTGTAGACGTTGCTATGAACGACTCCTCTGACTCGGCCCGTATCGCTGCTGCGAACTCCATATTGGATCGAGGCTATGGTAAACCGAAGGCAGATATAGACGAGGTCGTGGACCTTCCTGCTATCGTCATTCAAAGGGCTGAATAGCGGATATCAAGAGGATTTCATTTCTACTGGGTCTGCGTCCAAGTGAGATGCTGATGACAACAGATATCACCCTGAATCAAGTACGCATTAGTTTAACGCCAATCTATCGTATGACTGTTTCAACTAAGGCTATGCAGGATGAACCCCTGATCGTACCCCTGAATGGTTATATAAACTTCAAGTTATTGAATTTTAGCGATATTTAGGCGGGAAGTGGCGGAGAGACAGGGATTCGAACCCTGGAAGGCTGTTACACCTTGCTGGTTTTCAAGACCAGTGCATTCAACCGCTCTGCCATCTCTCCGACGCAGGGATTTTGACGAAGTCCGTATCCAATCACAAGGTAATGTTCGATTGATTGGCACTTTCTGCGTGCATTAGTGAACTGCATTGGTTGCACCGTATCGGTGATGACGCATACTTTCATCGACACGGTGAGTTCCGGACGTTTCACAGGAGAGGGATATGCGTTTATTGAAAATTTTAGTGATCACTGGACTGATCTACGTCGGCATTGTTGCGACCTTTGAGTCGTTGTTGGGTTATTTTCAGCCTGCCGACGCGCAAACGATGGTCATCACAACCTACGATAGCCAAGGCCAAGGCGCCGATCGTGTTGTCGCTAGGCTTGAAAGCAACGGCGCGCTTTATGTGGCGGCAAACCACTGGCCACGGGCATGGTTCAACGACGCGCTAGAAAACGATGAGGTCGATATTACCTTTGGCGGTGAAACACAGCCCTATCGCGCGGTGTTGTTAGAGGGTGTCGATCATGACGCAGTGAACGCCCAGCACGCGCTGCCCTTAGCATTTCGTATTCTGACGGGCTTTCCGCCACGGTATTTAATGCGCTTGGATCCGCGCTAGCAGACGCGCTCGAGGCGCTCGCCCGAGCCGCTGCTTGGGTTAACGGGTCGTTATCGCCTCGTTTAAGCGGATCCTAGGGGCAACTGTAAATCAGTGGTTCCACCAGGGTCGATCAGAATAAGCGCGCAGGTCCATCTCGTGCGTCCAGACGGAGCGATGCTGTTGGGCAATGTGATAATAGGTCTCCGCGATTTTTGTTGGCAGCATCAGTCCGTCGTGCTCCATGCCCTTTGTCTCTCGCAGCTCCTGAAATCGTTCGGGCCCCAGCATTTTGCCTAGTGTGTCTGGTGCGTCCACGGCGCCGTCAACGATGATATGCGCCACATGGATGCCGCTTGCGGAAAACTGCGCGTTCAAGGATTGGCATAACATACGTCGCCCACCCATGGCGGCGGCATGACTGTGCTGTCCCGCGTTGCCGCGAACCGCTGCGGTGGCTGAAGTCACAATAATGTTTCCTTTGCCGCGTGCTTCCATGTGCGGCGTGACGGCATGGGCGGTACGAAAGAGTCCGAACGTCGCGAGTCGCCAGCCCATTTCAAAGGCTTTGTAAGTGGTCGCCACCAGTGCTCGGTCGCCAATTTGTGCCCCTAAGTTGAAGACGACAGTGTCTATTGGGCCGATATCGGCTTCCACGGCGGCTACCCGATCTTCTATGCTGTTATCGTCGATTGCGTTGAGCAAAAAGCCGGAGGCGCTGCCGCCTTCATCCTGTATCTCAGCAACCATTCTATTCAAGCCGTCCTCATCGCTGCGCCGACAAAGCACCGCGTGATAGCCTTCTTGCGCGAATTTTCGAGCAACATTACCGCCGATGCCAGCGCCGGCTCCAATAACCAAACATACGGGTTTCACGAGGTTCTTCTCCTTATATTTTTGCGGTTTCCAAACCAGAGGATGCCTGCGAAGGTTGGTCAATGCCACTGTTCTGAACCCCGCGTATCCGGTCAATCCATGCATCAAAACGCATGAGCAGTGGTGGCAGGAATAACAGGTCTAAAAAGAGCGCGGTCACAATGATTGGCGTAATAAGCAGCGCCACGTTTTGAAAGATACTGGTGCTGGAAAAAACCAGCAGAAAGGTGCCTACCGCGAGACTGAGCGTCGTGATGGTAATGGCCGAACCGGCCTTGTCAATGGAGTAGCGCACGGCTTCGATGGGCGATGCGCCCTCGCGCTTGGCGCTGATGTACTTGCTCAAAATGTGCACCGAATCGTCGACTACCAGACCGATGCTGATGGAGAATAACATCAGGGTGTAGGGGCTGAGGAGGCCTTGGAATAATCCCCAAAAACCAAACACGATGGTTGCGGGGAATATGTTCGGGAAAATACTCAACAGCCCGTACTTCAGGCTGCGTAATCCGACGATCATGGTCAGCGTGATCAGCAAAAAGCTCAATGAAAAACCTTTGAGCAGCTCCGAGCTGATGGTTTGATTGATGCGGGCGTACAAAATCGTATTGTCGCCGCGGGTGATCGCAAAGTCCGGCGATACGTTGTCTTTTGCCCACGAATCGATTTTGTCAGCAAAGCTCAGAATCTCCACGTTAGTCAAGTTGGAGGTGGCGACCGCGAGGCGAACCGCAGAGTAATCTGCGTTGAATATCGGCTGCAGACTGGGTTCAATTTCCTGTACCAGTTGATAGCCGACGAGATAATCGATGACCGTGAGCTGATCGTCGGGCACGACGTTGTAGGCTTCGTCATCATCGTGGTCGGCCTTGTTACGTATCTTTAGGTAGTCGGTATAGCTGGCAACAAAGCTGGTTTCGTCTTGTTCTTCCAGCCACTCGGTAAAGCGATTTACTTCCTGCAAAAATGCCGGGTCGGTGATGCCGTAATAACCGCTGCTGCGAATGACGTAGACCAAGGACTGATCGTTACCGATTTTTTCCCGCAGGGCGGTGAGCACGATGCGCGCGTCGGAGTCCTTGTCGATAAAGGCGAAACGGTCCGAATCCAACTTGTTCAGGGGCAGCAAGCACAGGGTAAACAGAATGAGTCCGAGACTGCCCCAAAACAGAGTGCGTTCCCGGGTTTCCACCAGCCGAGTCATCGCACTGATGAAAGCGCCAACGCCCAGCGGCTTGGGTACCCGATGCACCGGCATGAGCAAAATCATGGTTGGCAGTAGCATGATGGTGAACACGAAGGCCCAGCACACGCCAATGGCAATGATGTTGCCGAAACCGTAAATCGTTGGCGCGGAACTGAAGTTGAGGCTTAAAAAGCCCATGGTTGTGGTGATAGTGGCCAGGGCGATGGGCGTGAAGTTGATGTTGAGGCTTTCCACCATCGCAGATTCTTTGTCCAGACCGCGCAGCAAGCCCTGGGCGTAAACCGAGACGATGTGGATGCCATCGGCCATGGCAATCACGGCGACTACCAAGGGCCCGAGTCGTGAGATTTGATTGAGCGGAATCCCCAGTAAAGCGTGGGAACCCAAGGTCACGGCCAGTGTGATCGCCGTGAGAACGAACAGGCTAAACGCCGACATCCACGAGCGTAGGCAAAGCCACAGCAGCACCAAACCAACGAGCATCACCAAGGGAAACAAAATTTGATTGTCCTTTTCGGACGCCAGATGGCTGTCACGCTCGAACATTGGCCCGCCGATAATGTAGATACCGATCCCTGGGAATTTTTCGCGCAGGGAATCGCGCAACGTTACGGCAGATTCCGCCACGGCGAGACGTTTTTCTGCAGTGTCTTCGCTGACTTTGAACTTGACGGACGCGATGGTGAAATCGCCTTGGGGCGACAGCAAACTTTTCACCAGGTCCTTATCAGCCAGCGCGATTTCCTTAATCTGCACCAGGTCCGCTTCGGATATCGTATCCAGTTCGGGAATGAGATAGGTGCGGCCATAGGTCTGCTTGTCGGACTCGTTGAGGCGATAGTTGAGAATAGAACTTACCGTCAGCGCTGAATCCACTTCAATGTAACGTCGGGTCAGCTCATCGATGGCACCCAGGGTCGTGAACGTAAAAATGTCCCCGGGCACTTCGAACGCCACCAGCATCGATGTGCTGGGCGGAAAATCGACGCGCGCCTGATCAACCTCGGCTTTGTACGGATCGCCCTTGCTGAGAATGGAGTCGGTGGTTCCGTCAAAGGTCGAAAATTGCATGCCCCAAGCCATGGCGCCAGCCACGATCAAGGACAGTACGGTGAGGGCGAAGCGGTAGCGAACTACCATTGAGCCAATGCTTGGTGTCATAAACGGTACCAGTTTGCTTCGAGTCAAAAGAGCAATTGTGCTATAAATTGGCTCCAATGGTTACGTCAATTCGTTCGAGTAGTTAAACAAGAATATTAAACAGGAAGTTCTGATGAAGCGTTTCACTCTGTTTCTCGCTGCTGTGTTGTCCTTAAGCCTGTCTTTTTCGGCCTCTGCCGCCGATCGGGTCGGTGATTTCGCCCTGTTGGATCACACCGGTACATTCCATCAACTCAGTTATTACGGCGATCATGACGCGGTGGTTATTTTGGTCAACGGTGGCACATCACTGGCCCAAGACGGCACCGTCCTAGCTTTGTCCAATGTTGCCGCCAATTACGCGGGCAACGCCCAGTTTTGGGTATTGAACCCAGTGATCGCGGACAGGCGTGCGGACGTGGTCAAGCGCCTGCAGACGGCGGGAGCAGAGATGCCTGTGCTGATGGACGAAAGCCAGATGACGGCGAAAAGCTTGGGCGCGGAGAAGTTGGGGGAGGTGTTGGTGATCAATCCTGCCAACTCAGAGCTGGTTTATCGCGGCTCGGTGGACGGCCTTAACGCCGCCCTGTCGGCGCTGCCCGCTCAGACCGCTGCAACCGCGACGGCGAGCTTGGGATCCGACATTGAATACGCCACGCACGACGCGATTTCCTACACCAATGACATCGTACCGATTTTGGAGCAGAACTGTGTGTCCTGTCACCGCGATGGCGCCATTGCGCCTTGGTCTATGTCCAGTCACGCCATGGTAAAGGGCTGGTCACCCATGATGCGTGAGGTTGTGATGACGCGCCGCATGCCTCCGGGTCAGGTCGATAATCACGTGGGCAAAGCCTTGAAAGAGGTTGCAGGTCTCAGTGTTGCAGAACAGCAAAAGCTGATTCAGTGGATTGACCAGGGTGCCCCCAAGGACGGTGCGGCGGATCCGCTGGCGGCGCTGACCTTTAGCAACGCGAAATACTCCTTGGGCGAACCAGACATCGTACTGTCTGTGCCGCCGCAAACGATTCCAGCGACGGGTGTTATCGATTACCGCTATGTGCCCGTGGAATTGAATTTAGACCGTGACGTTTGGATTCGTGGCATCGAATTTGTTCCTGGCGATCGTCAAGTGCTCCACCACGTCATCACCTATCTGTCGAGCCCGGCAGACAAGAGCGATGTTGAAGAGGCCGAAGAGCAAGGCCAGAACCTTGGGGGATTCGCTCCGGGCCGTCAGCCAGACACGTTTGAAGACAACAGCGGTCGTCTGATTCCAGCCGGTTCAAATCTGTTGCTGCAGATGCACTACACCACGTCAGGCCGTGAAACCGTCGACGCCACGGAAGTCGGGCTGTTTTTGCATGATGAACCACCGGCCTATGTGATGTCGGGCGGAGTCGCCGGTCAACGTCGTTTCATTATCCCACCGGGCGCCAAGGAGCATAAGTTGCGGGGCGAACAGCTGATTGAAAAAGACGCTTATTTGTACGAAATGATGCCGCACATGCATTTTCGCGGAAAATACATGAGCTATACCGCCGAATACCCGGACGGTACGTCGGAACTGCTGTTGTCGGTGCCTAAGTACGACTTCAACTGGCAGTTCAAGTATCAGCTGCAAGAGCCGTTGTTTATGCCCAGCGGCACCAAGCTGGTGGCGGAAGGGGCCATGGACAATTCCGATCGCAATCCCGGCAACCCGGATCCGACCAGACCCGTGTTCTTCGGTTTACAGACCATGCACGAAATGTTTTTCGGCTTCACCACCCTGCGGTATGACGGTCATGTGCCTAAGGCACAAGTAGCGGCGAAGAACGACACGAACTCTGGCAGTGAGGGTGCTGGCGGCGGGGAGTAAGCCGCTCTCTCGAGCACAGAAAGGTGCCGATCCGCCGAGTCTAATGCTGAGGGCGCCGTTAATGAAAGTCGCGAGACTTGAAGGTGTGTTCGGTCGTGACCGAGTCTTCGAGCAAATGGCCGGCGTCTTCCACATGACCGGCCACGACGTGAATGACACGTCCTTCGCGTTCGACCACGCCTTTGAACTTCAGTAACTGACCCTGCAACAATACCGCCCGGAAGCGTTCCATGACCGTGGCCCAAATCACCATGTTGGTGTTGCCGGTTTCGTCTTCCAGCGTAAGAAAGACCACGCCACTGGCCGTGCCCGGCCTTTGCCGGCCGGTGACCACCCCGGCGATACGGATCATTTGACCCGTGCGACATTGCTCTAAATCCGTTGCTCGCCGAAAACCTTTGAGTTCCGGGTGTTCGCGCAACAGTGTCATGGGGTGCGGACCCAGAGTCAGTCCAGTGTAGCGGTAGTCGTTGAAAAGGTCTTCGGTCACCGATGGCGCATACAGGGTGGCTTTGTCTGACGCGGGTTGGTTTGGCTCTGCGGTACTGGCAGCATCAGGTGTCGCCTCCAGAGGCAGTGGTGTGGCGATGCCGGTGACATCCCAATGGGCTTGATGCCGATGACCGGCCAGTTGATGCAAGGCTCCTGAGCGCGCCAGAAAACCAAGCTGCTGATCGTCTAGGTCAGCGCTGCGTGCCAGTTCCTTGGCGCTGCGGATTATTCCCCGGCTGTGCTCTTTGGCCTGACGCTGTGCGGCCATGATGCGTTCGCCGACATCGACTCTCAGACCCTTGATCATCCGCAGGCCAAGGCGCAGCGCCGGTTCGGCACCGGGTTGGCTCGGCATTTCCAAGGTGTGATCCCATTGACTGATACAGGCATCCAAGGCGCGAATTTCGATGCCGTGGCGCTGTGCATCCTGCACCAACTGGGACGGCGAATAGAAACCCATGGGCAGGGAATTGAGTAGACCGCAATAAAAGGCCGCCGGCTGGTGGCGTTTCAGCCAAGCGGAAATATAGACCAGCAGGGCAAAACTGGCGGCATGAGATTCAGGGAAGCCGTACTCTCCAAAGCCCTTCATTTGATTGAAAATACGCTGGGCGAACTCTTCACTGTGGCCGCGTTCGAGCATGCCGTTAACCAGCTTTGCTTCAAAGTGATCGAGCCCGCCGCGTTTCTTCCAAGCGGCCATGGCACGCCTAAGCTGATCAGCCTCACCGGCACTGAAGCCGGCGGCGACCATGGCCAGCTCAATCACCTGTTCCTGAAAAATCGGGATGCCCAAGGTGCGTTCCAGCACGCGGCGAACGCCGGAGCTGGCATAACTGACGGGTTCCAAGCCCTGACGGCGGCGCAAGTACGGGTGCACCATGTCGCCTTGAATCGGCCCCGGGCGGACGATGGCGACTTCGATTACCAGATCGTAAAAATTATGGGGCTTTAAGCGCGGCAACATGGCCATCTGTGCCCGGGATTCCACCTGAAATACCCCCACGCTGTCACCGCGCTGGAGCATGGCGTAGGTTGCTGGGTCTTCGGCGGGAATGTCTTGGATGGTGAGTGGGGGAGCCTCGGGATTCGTGGCATGAACCAACTGCAATGCCTTACGGATGGCGGTCAGCATGCCCAGTGCCAGTACATCAATTTTCAGCAGACCCAAGGTTTCCAAGTCTTCTTTGTCCCATTGAATCACCGTGCGATCCGGCATGCTGGCGTTTTCTATGGGCACCAGTTGAGCCAGTGGCCCGGCGGAAATCACGAAGCCGCCAACGTGTTGGGACAGGTGGCGAGGGAAGCCCAATATGGCGTTAAAATAGAGCAGAAACTGTTGAATTTGTGCGCTTTGAGGGTCCAGGCCAATGGAGCGCAGACGTTCATCCAATACGTCTTGTTTATCCCACCAAGCCAGTGATTTGGAGAGGAGATCCAATACGCCCTGGTCCAGTCCAACGGCCTTGCCGACGTCGCGAATGGCACTGCGCGGCCGATACGTAATCAGCGTGGCCGCCAAGGCGGCGCGATCACGACCATACCGTTTGTAGATGTACTGAATGACTTCTTCCCGGCGTTCGTGTTCAAAATCCACATCAATGTCCGGGGGTTCTTTGCGTTCCATAGAAACAAAGCGCTCGAACAGCAAATGCATCCGTGCAGGGTCTACTTCGGTAATGAACAGGCAGTAGCATACGGCTGAATTGGCCGCAGACCCCCGACCCTGACATAAAATGTGCTGGCTGCGGGCAAACTGCACGATGTCTTGTACGGTCAGGAAATAGTGTTCGTAGCGAAGCTGGGCAATCAGATCGAGCTCTTTTTCGATCAGCGTCACGGTGTCCTCGGGTATGCCTTGAGGCCATCGCTGACTGGCTCCGTCATAGGTTAGCTGGCGCAGGTAAGCCCCCGGGGTCAGATGCGGCGGAACCAAGTCTTCCGGGTATTCGTAACGCAGTTCGTCCATGTTGAACTGACACAGGTCTGCGATAGCGACGGTTTGTGCCAGCATTTCGTCTGGATACAGTTGTTGCAGACTCGTTATTGGTCGTAAGGTGCGTTCGGCGTTACAAAATCCTTGGTAGCCCAAGTTGTGCAGGTCGGTCTTCAGGCGTATGGCGGTCACAATGTTTTGCAATCCCTGGCGCTCTGGGCAGTGGGTATGAACATCGTTGACGGCCACAACCGGTAAACCCAGCGTGGTCGATAGGGTGAGGGTATTGGCGGTTTTGCTGAGGTCCTGACCGTCATGAAAGAGCCCGAGCCCGATCCAAAGGCGATTGATGAGATTTTTCAGCTGGGCACCCAGAGCCGCAAGCTGTTCCACGTTCTGACCTTCACAGACCCAGATGCCAAGGCAGTCGCTCAGGCCTACCCGCAGATCGTCTAGCGACAGCTGATAGGTGCCTTTTTCAGACCGTTTACGCAGTTTGCTGATGAGACTGGCGATCTGACCGTAGGCTTGGCGATTGGAGGCCAGCAGGATTAAACGGCACGCGGGGGCGGCTTCGGGGTCGGTGGCATCGGTTACCACAAACTCTGCCCCACAGATCAGCTTGATGCCGCAGGCTTTGGCTGTTTTATGGGCCTTGACCAAGCCGGAATACGTGCATTCATCGGTTATGGCGATGGCGTCATAGCCCAGTTCATAGGCCTGTTGGACGAGCTCTTCCGGGTGGGAAGCCCCGCGTAAAAAACTGTAATTGCTGATGCAGTGCAGCTCTGCATACCGTCGATGAGTAAAGTGATTGCCGGTCTGACCAAGATACAGGGGCACCTGATCCCGTATCTCGGTGGAGACAGAGGACTTGGTGCCAGTGCTGTCAGACGTATTGCGCTGGTTCATATCACGCAAAATAACCGTGTAGATACCAGTCGCCTTGCTGTGTTTGCGTCGGTGTTGTTTCGGGTGGTTTGAAGACCCAGCACAGTGCGCCTTGGCGATGCCGGGCAACGTAGTAGTCCCGATACGGTGCTGCGGTCAACATACTGCTGCTCACCGTGAGGTTGCTCTCGCTCAGGCGTTCGGGGCCCTGCAGCAGGGTCAGATGTTTGCCCGGTACGGGTTGGGGCTGATGAAAAAGCCAGAGCGGGCGTTTGCCCGGTAACAATCCGGCACTGCGGCTGTTGGTGGCTGCGGGATCACTGATGATGGCGGGTGTGTTTTCGCGTGGAATGCCTCTTGGGCCTCGCCAGGCCTGTTCTGGGCTGTGTTGTGCTCGGGGGCGTATGCTGTAGCAGGCTCCTGTGCCCAGCCGCGCACTGAGTTCATCCACCAACTCGCTCACGGCCATCGTCGCGCTGGCCGTGCTGCCGAACAGATCTTGACTGTTGCTCACCCAAGATCGACTTAGCGTCATGTCCAGACCGACGGTAAGCACCTCGGTAGGTAGGTCGACCTGTTCCAGTTTGAGGGCGCTTAGCTTCAGGATGTCTTGATGCCGTTGCTTGCCACTGCCGAAGCGAATTTGCAGTTTGGTTGGTTCGCCCTTGAAGGGTGCAAACTGCCAGCGCAGGGTGATGCAGCCGTGTTGGTGGGCGATCAGCCAATACTCGAGCTGCTTGGCCAGATAGGGCATGGGCCCGCGCAGCAGCACTTCCTTATTGCTGATGGGTTTGAGTAAGTGCTGCTGTCGAAAAAAACGTGTTTGCGGACGTATGCCCTGTCTGGGATCCGGCAGTTCGCCCTGCAGGCGGCCCAGGTACTGGGTCAGTTGCTGGCCAAACCGTTTGCCCAGACCGGCTCGGGGGAGCTGTACCAGTTGACCCAGCGTGTAAATGCCCATGTTACTCAGGCGTTCCAGATTGCGCTGGCTGAAGCCTTGATTCAAAAGCGCCAACACATGCAGTGGCACATCGAAAAGGCGGCTGGTTTGTGCTCTGGCCAGCGCAATGGCGGCCTGTGGTGTTTGAGCCGATCGGGCAATGGCCTGGTGATTCATGTCTGCGCAGAGAGCGAGAGCATCTTGAGCGATGACGCTGGCGCTACCCAACAGCATCAGGCTGCCTCGGATTTCCAGCACGATACAATCCGGCACTTCCAGACTGACCACACTGCTGTAGCGGTATAGGGCTTGGGCCAAATCCGCTAAATGCTCTTGTTCTTGGTCCGGGTTGCGCTCGAAATACGTCAGTTCAGAGCTGATGCTGTAGGCGGTTGCCAGGGTACAGCCCGGCAAGATGCCTGCGGCGGCTGCCGCCTCGTTCATATGACAAACCCGCTGCTCTTGGATGACGACCTGAACTCGCTCATTGGGTACGCCTTGGGACTGAAAAATGTCCAAGGCCAGTGTTGGGAAATGCAGCGCCAGCCATTTATGTTCTGGGCTGTCCGGTGAATGCCTTGGAAAAGTGTGTTGAGTGGTTGGGAACATGAGCGGGAAGGGCTAATGCAGTGAGTTGTTTGCAGCCATATCGGGCTCTGAGGTTGTCATGTCGTAGGCAAAATCCGCGTAAACAGTCGATTCTTGCGCTCCTTTTTGAACGGTCGTTTTTTCTCTTTGCGCTGCATGTGCACCCTGTTTTTGCCAGAGAGCCAATTGTTGATGCAGAGACTGCATGACGTCGTAAGGTGTCTGAGAGGCTTCGGCCAGACACAGCTCGATATCGTGAACTGGCCAGCCACCCTTACGCTTGATGATGTCCAGCGACAGCCGGTCGACGCTGTGTGTCGGCCGTAAGGCCAGGCGCAGTTCCGCCAGACTCGATCGTGCGATGGCACTGATCGGGCGAAAAAACAGAGCTAACGTGCGCCCGCTACGGGCGGCCAACTGTATTCGTCGGGTTTCTTTGATGTTGAGTTTGCGCTCTTCTGGCCAGGCCAGTACGCCGGCACAGCCACTGGATAAACAGCATCGCTCCGTGCTCCACAGTGTGTCTTCGTGGGATTGTGTGCGCACCACCAGAATGTTGTGGGTATTCACGCCGCAGGCTCCAAGGGCCGTTTCATAGGGGATGAAGGGCGGGTTAATCCAAACCACATAGGCGTTTTGAGTCAGTTGCTGCAAAACCGGCAGTATCAGGCGCAGTTCGCCAATACCGGCCTGTGGTAACAGCAGATCAACCAATCCCTGTTGGGGCCAGCCCCCGCCAAGCAGGTGGTGGTCCAATTCGGCGTAACCACTGGTTAAGACAGCATGCTGTGAGGGATTAAGGCCGGTGTTCGACAATAAGTCTTTGCCACGCCAGAGCATTGGGTGGGCGAGGACGTCGATATCGGGTGTTTTTTCTGCTGACATGATGAGTGCAAACGCTTAAAAATTGGCTGCCGAGCTCGATGGCAGCAAGTGACTGTATGTTTATACAGTATTTATACCTCAACTGCGGTGAAGCTGTCCATCAAAGTGCTGGCTGGCCCGGTTTAAGTCGTCGGGTACTGGTTATTTTGATGAGGCTTGTTCAGACTCCACAGGCATACCGTCCGAGAAATGCGCGGCTTGTCACCATTTTGGGTGTTCGCTGTGTTACAAGGTTTGGGCTGTGCGTTAGCACGCGCAAAGACTCTGCAGGAATAAAAGTATGGATTTTGATTACGATTTATTTGTTTTGGGTGCTGGCTCTGGCGGCGTCCGCGCCAGCCGCATGTCGGCCAGTTACGGGGCTAAAGTAGCGGTTGCGGAATCGATGTTTCTTGGTGGTACCTGTGTCAACGTCGGCTGCGTGCCGAAGAAGCTATTTGTTTACGGCTCGCACTTTCACGAAGAGTTTCAAGACGCAAAAAACTATGGCTGGGATGTGCCAGAAAGCGTCTTTCATTGGCCAACGCTTAGAGATAATAAAACCAAAGAAATCAATAGATTGAATGGTATATATAATAATCTGCTTGATAACGCTGGCGTCACCTTATACGAAGCACACGCGCGCTTGCTTGATGCCCATACCGTGCAGGTTGGTGAGGAAACCGTAACCGCCCGCTATATTTTAGTGGCGACGGGTGGATGGCCGGTTATGCCTGATATTCCTGGCATCGAACATGCCATCAGTTCCAACGAAGCCTTTTACTTACCGGATTTTCCGAACCACGTGACCGTCATCGGTGGTGGTTACATTGCCGTGGAGTTTGCCGGTATTTTTGCCGGCCTTGGTGCAAAAACCACGTTGCTGTATCGCGGCGAAATGTTCTTGCGAGGCTTTGATGACTCGATTCGAGCCTTCGTTAAAGAAGAAATTGAGAAGAAGGGCGTGGAACTGCTGTTCGAAACCGAGGCGACGCATATTCATAAAGAAGACGATGGTTCCTTGCGCTTGGATTTAACCAACGGCAATACCCTGACAGCGGATACAGTGCTGTGTGCTACCGGTCGCAGCCCAAAGACCCAAGGCATCGGGCTGGAAGCTGCCGGTGTGGAGTTAGGGGGCAACGGACAAGTACTGGTCGACGACGATTATCGGACCAATGTGGAGAACATTTACGCTATCGGTGATGTCACAGACCGTATCCAACTCACACCGGTCGCCATTGAAGAGGCCATGTGCCTGTCCAGCAACCTGTTTACCGACCAGCCAAAGCGCCGGATGGATTACCAGAACATCGCGACGGCGGTTTTTTGTCAGCCCAATATCGGTACCGTCGGACTGACCGAGGCGGAAGCACTGGTGGACCATGCCGGGGATCTGGATATCTACGAATCTCAATTCAAGCCCATGAAACATACGATATCGGGCCGCGACGAACGTACGCTGCTGAAGATGATTGTCTGTCGCAGTACCGATCGGGTGCTGGGCATTCATATGGTTGGCCCGGATTCCGGTGAAATTGTTCAGGGATTGGCGGTCGCCATGGTCGCAGGCGCAACCAAGGCGCAGTTCGATGCAACCGTGGGTATTCACCCCACCGCGGCGGAAGAGTTCGTGACGCTGCGCAGCGTCAGCAGAGCGGCCTAATACAGGTACATCGCAGTAATTGAAGGAATAAAACGATGAATCAATCGATGAATCACTGGAAGGATACGACTCATGCCCGCTGGCAAGGTGTTGCCCGGCTTGGGCTCGCGTTGGCTCTCGTCCTAGCCAGCGGCCAGAGTTACGCGAAAAACGTGATCTTTTTTCTTGGTGATGGCATGGGCATCAGTACCGTCACGGCGGCTCGTATTTATGCCGGGCAAGCCGCCGGGGCGACTGGCGAAGAGTACAGTCTCGCCTTCGAAGAATTTCCTCATCTGGCACTGATCAAGACGTACAATACCGACGCCCAGGTGCCGGACAGCGCCGGCACCATTACGGCTCTCACAACCGGCGAAAAAACCCGCATTGGCGTGTTGGGTATCAACGACACCGTGGCGCGGGATGATTGTGCAGCCGCGCTGCAAAACACCTTGCCAACGCTGGCAGAAATGGCGGAACAGGCCGGGATGGCGACGGGTGTGGTGTCCACGGCACGTATCACCCACGCAACTCCTGCGGGGGCCTATGCGCATACGCCCAATCGCAATTGGGAAAGCAGCGCGACGACTCCGGATGAGGCGCAGGCGCTGGGTTGTCAGGACATCGCCAGCCAGCTGGTGGCCATGCCCTTTGGCGATGGCATAGACGTCATTTTGGGCGGTGGTCGTCGGGAGTTCATGCCCAAGGAACTTGCAGATCCGGAGTATCCGGAAAAGCAGGGCGCGCGCGACGACGGACGCAATCTGATTGATGAATGGCTGGCTGCTGACAGCCGCCGCCGCTACGCCTGGAACGGCGATACGTTGGCCCAGTGGCTCGCTTCGCCCGAGCCTTTGAGGGGGCAATTGATGGGTTTGTTTGAACCCTCGCATATGCAGTATGAGGCCGATCGGGCCAAAGACCCGGGTAAGGAGCCGTCGCTGCGCGACATGACCGCGTTGGCGGTTAAGCAGTTATCTGCCAATGAAGAAGGCTATTTTTTGCTGGTCGAAGCCGGGCGTATCGATCATGCACACCACTTCTCCAATGCCTATCGTGCTCTGGGCGATACCGTAGCCCTGTCTGACGCCGTTCAATGGACGGTGGATAACGTGGATCTGTCCGACACACTCATCATCGTTACCGCTGACCACAGCCACACCATGACCATCAGCGGCTATCCGCGCCGCGGCAATCCGATTTTAGGCACCGTTGAGATGGAACCAGGTAAACCAATTTTGGATGCGACTGGCAAGCCCTATACTACCCTGAGCTACGCCAATGGCCCGGGCTATCGCAAACAGCGACCAGACCTCAGTGATGTGGATACCCAAGGCCGAAATTATCAGCAGCTGGGCACTGTGCCACTGCAGGCAGAGACCCACGCCGGAGAAGATGTGGCAGCTTTTGCCGCCGGTGTGAACGCGTCGGCCGTGCGCGGCGTGATGGAACAAAATCGACTCTTTCACGTTATGTTTAACGCATTGTTCGAAAATTAACGCGAATGCGGCAGACGTTAGAGGCTATCGTTTTATCGCTAGCCAAACTCACTTAGGCGGCTAACAAGCGGCCACACCAAAGCCCGGGAGATCCTATGGCGCTCATTTCAGACTTCTTCTCACTGTTGGATAGCCTGTTGGGGAGCGCTGCCTATTTTCCTATTGCGCTGTTGGGTGTGGGGCTTTTGTTCACAATTTATCTGGGGTTCCCCCAGATTCGTTTCTTTGGTCACGCGTGGTCTGTGCTCACGGGTAAGCATTCAACGTCTGACGATCCTGGCGATACGTCTCATTTTCAGGCCTTGTCTACGGCGCTTTCTGGGACGGTAGGAACGGGAAACATTGGCGGCGTGGCGTTTGCGATATTTTTGGGCGGTCCGGCAGCCTTGTTTTGGATGTGGGCAACCGCTTTCTTGGGCATGACGACGAAATTTGTCGAGGTCTCCATCAGTCATAAGTACCGCAAGCAAGACGATCAAGGGTTTATGGCCGGTGGCCCCATGTACTACATGGAATACGGGCTGGGCATGAAATGGTTGGCAGTATTTTTTGCTGTCGCCACTGTCATCAGTTCCTTTGGCTCCGGCAACATGCCCCAAGCCAACAATATGGCCTCGGGCATTGAGACGTCTTTTGGCGTGCCCACTTATCTGACAGGTCTGGTTTTTGCGGGTCTGATGGCCTTCGTTATTGTTGGTGGTGTGCGTCGTATCGCTGCTGTAGCAGCTGCCTTGGTGCCCACCATGGGAGTGCTGTATGCCTTGGGTGCGTTTGCGGTGATCTTCTCTAATCTGGACCAAGTCTTACCGGCTTTTTCCTCAGTCTTTGAATACGCCTTCACGGGTTCAGCAGCGGCGGGTGGTTTTTTGGGTGCGTCTTTTGCCTACGCCTTTAATCGCGGCGTCAATCGCGGCCTGTATTCCAATGAGGCGGGGCAGGGTTCAGCGCCCATTGCTCACGCAGCGGCGAAAACTAAGGAGCCGGTTGCTGAAGGCATGGTGGCTATTCTCGAGCCCTTCATTGACACCCTGATCATCTGTACGTTGACCGGATTGGTAATTTTGTCCTCTGGTGTCTGGCAGGAAAAATACGCAACGGCCTTTAGTCAAACCGATACTGAAATTGTGGCCGGGGCATACAGTGACAAGAATCCTGATCACGTCAGTCAGCTGTCGGCGCATTTGGATCTGATGCCGCCGGCAAACGACCCGGTCCGGGCCTTCAGCGGCACGCTGACGGTACAAGCCGGTGTGCCTGACCTGAGCAATGTCACGATCATCCACAACCGTTCCGTGGCTGAGAACGTGCGCGTGTCTGCTCAGGGTGAACCGTTCGACGGCCTGATGGTGGTTGAAGAGGGTGAGTTGATGGACCGTTCGCTGAGCCTCAGCGGGGAATCCCTGCTGCACTCGGTGCCGCTGACGAGCAAGGCCTTTGAGCAGAGTTTCCTCGGCAGTTATGGCGGTCTGTTGGTGGCTGTAGGGCTGACGCTGTTTGCGTTTTCCACGGCGATTGCCTGGTCTTACTACGGCGACCGCGCGATCACGTACTTGGTGGGCACCGCGTGGGTGCTGCCTTACCGGTGTCTGTACGTGCTGGGATTTTTTCTGGCGACCATTGTCGATACGTCGCTGATTTGGTTGATCTCCGCGGTAACCGTCGCGCTGATGACCCTGCCTAACCTGATTGGCATGTTTTTAATGCGCAAGGAGGTCAAGCAGATGACTCAGGACTATTGGCAAAAAAACCGCTCCGTCGAGTCCGGTTAGCGAGCCACGCAGCTCAGGCACATGGCATAGACGTGTCTGGGGTCATTAAACGCTGAGAGTTGGCCAATACTGCTCCGTAAGGGCGCCAACCAAGGCAGTTGTCGGGTCCATTGGTCGAAGCGGTTGTCTACAGGCGTCGCTCCTGTGGCCTGCATCAGTTCCATCATAATCTGGCTTTGAGGGTCCAAGGGCGTCCGAATGTCCTTGATGGTCCAGTTCGCCAGACCCGCAAGTTCCGCAGCGTGGTCTGCGGCTTGCTGTAGGCCGCCCAACTCATCGACTAAGCCGATATTTTTTGCGGTAAGGCCGCTCCAAACCTGACCTTGAGCAATTGCCTCCACATCCGTTTGGGTCATGCCGCGTCCGTTCACGACCAAATCAATGAATTCGGCGTAACCGTGTTCGATGGAAAGCTGAAGGATATTTTTGGCCTGATCGCTCAGGTCGCCAACCGCGCTGAGGCCGCGGGCGAGAGGTGCGCTGGAGACACCATCGGCGTGAATTCCCAGGGCACCCAAACTCTCAGAAACGTTGGGCAGAATGCCGAAAATGCCAATGGAACCCGTGATGGTGGTGGGTTCGGCGAAAATTGCGTCCGCGCTGGCGGATATCCAGTAGCCGCCTGAGGCTGCCACGGTGGCAAATGACGCCACAACGGGCTTGCCGGTTGCTTGCAGGGCGAGCAGTTCTTCACGAATCAATTCCGAGGCAAAGGCACTGCCACCGGGGGAATCAACCCGTAATACGAGGGCCTTGATACGCTCGTCGTTTTTGGCCATGCGGATCTGTTCCACCAACGCTTCGGCGCTGGCCACCTCACTGCTTGCCAGACCGGATTCCATAATCGCGCCTTGCACCGTGATGACGCCAACCGCCTCTTCCGACGGTAGTATCGCGTCGGGGTTCATCGCCAAATACCACTGAAAGTCGATGCCATTTAGCCTGTCATCCTGCCAGCCCACCCGAGCACCGATCCGTTGACGGAATTCTTCAGACGTTGCCAACCCATCCACCAGGTTGCTGTCCAGAGTAGCCTTCGCACCGTCGCCTTGAGCGTCTTGTAACAAGACGTCGAAGTTGTTGGCAAAGGTCGAAACAGCATCGGTGCTCAGGCCTCGATTGCTGGCAATGGCATCGGTAACCGTTTGCCAAATACCGTCAACCAGGCGCTGGCTGTCTTGGCGAGCGGAGTCTGACATGGCATTGCGCGAGAAGGGTTCTGTGGCGGATTTGTATTCGCCCACGCGAAAGATGTGCATTTTGACCTTGAGCTTCTCCAGCATGTCGGCGAAGTAGAGCCGGTCGCCGCCCAGGCCAGATAGCACGATGCCGCCCATGGGGTGCAAGAACACCTGATCGGCGTAGCTTGCGGTCAAATATTGGAATTGACCGCTGTATTGGGTGTAGGCGATGACGCTCTTTCCGGTGTCACGGAAGGCGGCGATTCGTTCACCAATGCTGATGGAGCGGCTCGACGTGAGGCCAGATAACTGATCCAGCTTTAGAACCAATGTCGTGATTCGGTCGTCCTGTGCAGCCAGGTCAATGCTTTTGAGTACATCGCCGACTTCGATCAGACCCTGATCCGCAGGCTGAAAGATCAGGTCCCGCCAATCGCTGGGTGGGGTGATTTGTTCGACGAGGGTACCGGTAGGATTGATGAACAAGGCGCTGTCGGCGGCAATTTCAGGTTGATCCGGTGCGCTCAGTAAGGCGCTAAGGACCACCAGAAAAAACAGCAAGAAGGCGGCATTGACGACAAAATTCCGCAGGCTGGTGATGCGGCGGCCCCAACGCGAAAAAAAACCTTCTTTGGGCACGGTATCTGACATTTGGGGTCTCCATGGAAAAAAGCACTGGTCGGAAAAGCTTACCGTCACGGCGCCAACAAGCCTATGAATGATTCCGGCAATCATCGGTTTGGTGACGTGCTTAACCCTGGGTCGTGAATCGGGCTACTATGACGCCATGGAACATCAGGTTACTCAACAGTCCGCGTCTTGGACAATGTCGGAACTCTCGGCACTTTTTGCCGGCGGAACCGCGTCCGGTCAACAGATCACCGGGGTGACGGTGGACAGCCGTCTGGTTGAGCCCGGTGATCTCTTCGTTGCCCTGGCGGGAGACCCCGGTGAGCGCTTTCATCCCAGTGTTCGCAGTGCCGCAGACGGCCACGATTACATAGCCCATGCGCTGGCTCGTGGCGCCCTTGCTGCCTTGGTCGCACGGCCTCAGGACCTGCCTATTCCCCAGTTTGAGACAGCAGACACCTATACCGGCTTGTGGCAACTCGGTGCGGCTGCCAGAGCCCGCTTGCCTGGGCCGGTCATCGCGGTAACGGGCAGCAGCGGTAAAACCACCGCCAAAACGTTTTTAGCGGCGGCGTTGGATGCCTACGCACCGCCGGGCAGTTTCAATAACCACATTGGCGTGCCACTTTCTTTAGCCAATGCATGGCAGCAGGCGCCAGCCTGGGTATTCGAAATTGGCACCAGTTACCCGGGTGAGATTCAGCCGCTCACCGAAATGGTGCAACCAGACTTGGCAATTCTGCTCAACGTGCACAATGCTCATATTGAAAATTTCACTTCTCGAGATGCCTTGATCGAGGAGAAGGCCGCAATTTTTTGCACGCTGCCCAGTTCGGGTTTGCGGGTGGTTCATGATGAGCTCGGCATATCGGGTTATCGTTTTGGTCATGGCCATGACAGCGACGCTCGAATCACGTCGATTCACGGTGACACCATGACCCTGTCATTGTTTGGCGAGCCGTTAACCGCACGTGTCCCCGGAGGGGGGGCTCATCGCGCCCTGACCCTCAGCGCCTGCGTGTTGGCTGCGAAACTGCTGGCTTTGGATATTGGCCCAGCGTTGAGCTTGGATGATGCCATTGTTCCGTCAGGGCGTGGTGATGTGCGCTTCAAAGGCGGCGTAGAGGTAGTCGATGACAGTTACAACGCCAATCCCAACAGTATGAAGGCCGCGCTATCGGCCTTTCTTGCAGAGCCTGCGAACGGCAAACGTTACGCCTGCTTGGGTGAAATGCGAGAGTTGGGCGATGAGAGCGCAACAGCCCACCGCGAACTGCTGGAATCCGTCGCCGATGACCCCGCATTACATGGTATGGTTTTGGTGGGCCAAGCCATGCAACAGGCTTGGTCAGAGATGGAGGCTGAGGGGTCAAACCATCAGCGTAGGAATCGAATGTTGGCCACGTACGGCGGTGTATCGTCTGATACAGCGGCGCAATTGGTCGCCAGACTTGAGCCCGGTGATCGTGTTTTGGTCAAAGGATCCAATCGCGTGTTTTGGGCTGAGGGCTTTGTGGATCAACTGCTCGCACAGCTGTGAGCGCTGAGCAGGGTTTGCGCAGCAAATTGCAGGAATTTTATGCAAGAAATACACAACGATAAGCAGCATTTAATCGTTGATCGACTGGGTCGTCGGTTCCGCAATTTGCGCCTGAGTCTTACGGCTGCCTGTAACTATGCCTGCACCTATTGTGTGCCTAATGGCAAGCGTCTACAGGCTGCCGCCTACGAACTCAGTGGCGAAAAGATCGTTCGCGCAACCCAGTTACTTATCGCGACAGCCGGCATCGACAAAGTGCGTATTACCGGCGGCGAACCCTTGCTGTCACCGAAGTTTCCCGAGACGCTCAAAGGCATCATGGGGCTTGGCCTCACCGACGTCTCCCTCACCACCAACGGGCAACTGTTGCCGCGCTACGCTCAGGCAATTATTGACTCGGGCATGAAGCGCATTAACGTCAGTCTGGACACCTTGAACCGAGAGCACTTTCGCGACATCGCCCGCTCAGGGGATTTGAATACCGTGCTGCACGGCATTGAACTGATGCAGGCGGGTGGTCTGAAAGTAAAGATCAACATGGTGCCCATGAATCAGGTGAATGAAGACCAGATTTTGCCGATGCTCGACTACGCACTTGAGCGGGGTATCGAGCTGCGGTTTATTGAACTGATGAACATGGGCCATCTGCAGGCCAGCCCGACCTACGACCAAGAATTTTTCTCCATGCAAAAAATTCTTGACCTCATCGCGTCGCGGTATACCTTCAGCCGTACTGACGCACCCTTTGATTCCACCGCCGTACGCTACGAGATTCCGGAAAAGGGCACGTTTGGCATCATAGCCAACGAAAGCGAGCCCTTTTGTCGAAACTGTACGCGGCTTCGGCTGTCGTCCAACGGAGCCCTGTACGGGTGCTTATCCAGTGCGCGTTCATCGGATATTCGTCACTTACTGACTCTGCCGGACGATGACGCTCAGCAGGCGTTGCATCAGGTATTGCTGGGGGCGCTCGCCGACAAGCAGAGCGAGAATTTTCAGGGCGAAGTCACGGTGATGAAATTTATTGGCGGTTAATGCGCCACCTCTGAAGCGTCAGCATCGAGGCCGCCGGGTGAAGAAAAGTCGTAAACCTCGCTCATTTCTTTGCGCCCTTAGCGTTTAATCTTCAGCCCCGAGTCCAGCCAGCCGCCAAGGTACGATATGTCTGATATCGACGATTTGTTTGAAACCCTGACCAACCTGCAACGCAGCAAACGTCTGCCGCCTCTGCACCTGTGGCGGCCAGAGCATGCTGGGGTAATTGATATTCGTATCGATCGGGAGGGCGCTTGGTATCACGAGGGCACACGAATACAGCGCCAACCCCTAGTGGATCTGTTTGCGACGATTTTACGTCGCGAGGACGATGGCTACTATCTGGTAACGCCAGCGGAAAAAATGAAAATCGTGGTGGAAGAGGCGCCCTTTATTGCCATCAATCTGGACGTCAGAGGGCAGGGGACAGCGAAACAGTTGCTTTTTAGCACCAATGTAGGGGACTACGTCGTCGCCGATCAGGATCACCCGATTGTGATGCGCGACGGTCGACCGTTTCTGCACATCAGAGATGGGCTGGAAGCTCGAATTCAGCGCAGTGTTTTCTACCGCTTGGTGGAAGAAGGGGAACAACAGGGCGACGACCTGTTCGTTTACAGCAATGGCTGTGGGTTCAACTTGGGATCGGTGATCGCCTAGGACTTGCGATCGCTTACGGTCGGTGGGTAAACGTCAGGCAAAAAAAAGCGCCAGACGACCGGCGCTTGTGCTCCGAGGCCGAGCCTACATATTCGGGTAGTTGGGGCCGCCAGCACCCTCGGGCACCACCCAAGTGATGTTTTGTGACGGATCCTTAATGTCACAGGTCTTACAGTGCACACAGTTTTGTGCATTGATCTGAAAACGCGGTCCGTCGGTTTCTTCAACGATTTCATACACGCCTGCGGGGCAGTAGCGCTGGGCGGGCTCTGCGTACATGGGCAAGTTGTCGCGTATCGGCACGTCAGCATCTTTTAACGTCAAATGACAGGGCTGGTCTTCCTCGTGATTTGTGTTGGACAAGAACACCGACGACAGCTTGTCGAACGACAGCACACCGTCGGGCTTCGGGTAGTCGATCGGCTTGCTGGCCGCCGCTGGCTTCAGCGTGGCGTGATCCGGGATGGGGTCTGTCAGTGTCCAAGGCTGATTGCCGGCGAAAAACTGATCGGTAAAGGCGTAGCCTGAGCCACCCAAAACACCGAGTTTGTGCAGGGCTGGACCAACATTGCGAGAGCGATGCAGTTCGTCGTACAACCACGAATTTTCAAACCGTGTCTGGAATGAGGCGGCCTCGGTTTGAGCATGGCCTTGGCCCAGCTCATCAAACGTCGCTTCAGCCGCCAACATGCCAGACTTCATCGCCGTATGGCTGCCCTTGATTTTCAGCACGTTCAAAAAGCCGGCATCGTCACCGGCAATCAGTGCTCCGGGCACGGTGAGTTTGGGTAGTGCCTGCAGACCGCCCTTGGAAATGGCTCGGGCGCCATAGGAAACGCGCTCTCCACCTTCCAGCACATCGGCAATCAGCGGATGGTGCTTCCAGCGCTGCATCTCGTCGAAGGGTGACAGGTGAGGGTTCTTGTAGCTGAGATCGACAATCAGGCCCAAGGACACCTGATTGTCCGGCAGGTGGTAGAGAAATGATCCGCCGGTGGCACCGCCGGGCATGTGATTCAGGGGCCAGCCGATACTGTGCATGACCTTGCCCGGCTTGTGCTTGGCGGGATCAATGGTCCACAGTTCCTTCAGACCGATGGCGTAGTGCTGGGTACCGCTGTCTGCAGCGAGGTCGAATTTGTTGATGAGTTGCTTGCCCAAATGCCCGCGGCAACCTTCGGAAAAAATGGTGTACTTGCCGAGCAATTCGTAGCCCGGGGTAAAGCTGCCTTTTTGTTCGCCTTCTTTGCTGATGCCCATGTCGCCGGTTGCGACACCGCGAACGGCACCGTTTTCATCGTAGAGAACTTCAGAGGCAGCGAAGCCGGGAAAAATGTTCACGCCCATGTTTTCTGCTTGTTCGCCAAGCCAACGACACAGATTGGCCAAGCTGATGGCGTGATTGCCTTCGTTATGCGCGTCGTTGGGAACGAAAAAGCTGGGTACCTTTATGCGATTGGTGTCGTTGACCATGTAGTAGATGAGGTCTTCGGTTACCGGATTGTTGAGCGGGGCGCCACGTTCTTTCCAGTCCGGGAATAACTCGTTCAGCGCAGTGGGTTCAAAGATTGCGCCGGAGAGAATGTGCGCGCCGATTTCAGAGCCTTTTTCAACCAGACAAACCGAGAGTTCTTGGCCGCTGCTTTCGCTCAACTGCATCAATCGGCAAGCTGCCGCCAGGCCTGCTGGACCGCCGCCTACAATAACCACGTCAAATTCCATGGATTCGCGCTCTACTGGTTGTTCCATTGCTCTGTCATCCCTCTCGTTTCGATGTACACATAAAGGCTAAAGCGGATAGAAAGCTCGCCGATGGCTCGACCTGTGGCTCTCGTCTACTGCGACGTCTTGACCTATGCCCGAGGCATAGGGACAATGCGTCGCCCGTTTTGCTGGTGACAGCAGATGGTCCGCAGGCGGCAGATTAATCGGTTTGCGTGCTTTCGTCACCCGACTTTCGTCGCCCATAAGCGTCGAAAGGGCCTGCAAGGTAGTGGGAACTTACCCAAATGCGCGACAGGTCGATGCGAATTTGCAGCGAACGATGCGGCTTGGATGAGAGTTAAAATGATGGTTTATGCCGTTGAGTCGCCCCAGTTTTGAGGGGCGGGCGCGCTGGCCGAAGCATTGTAAATCGCTTGTTTGGCAAGGGCTGGGCCTTTGTTATTCCGGCTAACAGATGAGGATCAGATTCAATGAAGGTAATTGTACCTGTCAAGCGAGTGGTGGATTACAACGTCAAAGTGCGTGTCAAGCCCGACAACACTGGTGTTGATCTCAGCAACGTGAAAATGTCCGTAAACCCGTTTTGCGAAATCGGTATCGAGGAAGCCGTACGTTTGAAAGAAGCGGGCGTAGCGGAGGAAGTGATCGCCGTTTCTGTGGGCAGCACCGCCTGCCAAGAACAGCTTCGCACCTGCCTAGCACTGGGTGCAGACCGAGCCATTTTGGTGGAAACCGAAGCAGACGCTCAGCCCTTGGGCATTGCTCGGGCATTGGTTGCGGTTCAAGAGCGCGAACAAGCCGGTATGGTGATCTTCGGAAAGCAGAGTATCGACGGCGACAATAGCCAAACCGGTCAAATGTTCGCTGCCCTAACCGGAATGCCTCAAGCCACGTTTGCGTCTGAAATCACCATTGCCGATGGCAAGGCGCAGGTGTTGCGCGAGATCGATGGCGGCATGCAGACCATCTCTGTGTCATTGCCTGCAGTGGTCACAACCGACCTGCGTTTGAACGAACCACGTTACGCGTCGTTGCCGAATATCATGAAGGCGAAGAAGAAGCCGCTGGATGTTCTAACGCCTGACGAACTGGGCGTGGATATGGCCCCCACGGTTGAAGTATTGAAAGTTGAAGCGCCTGCTGAACGAGCGGCTGGCATCAAGGTGGAATCTGTCGAGCAGTTGGTCGACAAACTGAAGAACGAAGCGAAGGTGATCTCATGAGCATATTGGTAATTGCAGAACACGATAATAACGACAACAAAAGTGCAACGTTGGTCACCATCGCGGCCGCCCAAGCCATCGGTGGCGACATCGATGTGCTGGTTGCAGGCAGCGGTGTTGACGGTGTGGCGAGTCAAGTCGCAGCTGTACCCGGGGTGAATAAGGTACTGGTTGCAGACAATGCAGCATACGAGCATCAGCTGGCGGAAAATTTGGGTGACTTGGTTGCTGAAATCGCCGGTCCCTATAGCCATGTATTGGCGCCGCATACGGCTAACGGCCGAAGCTTTCTACCACGTGTGGCTGCCAAGCTTGGCGTTGCGCAGATTTCTGACATCGTCTCGGTGGAGAGCCCTGATACGTTCAAGCGTCCGATTTACGCAGGTAACGCCATCGCGACGGTTAAGTCTAACGACGCGGTGAAAGTGGTTTCTGTCCGTGGCACGGCCTACGACGCGGTTGCATCCACGGGTGGCAGCGCCAGTGTTGAAGCCATAGCTAACGTTACCGATGCAGGTGTTTCAAGCTTTGTTTCTCAGGAAATCGCCGTATCCGAACGTCCCGAATTGACGGCAGCCAGCGTGATCATCTCTGGTGGTCGCGGCATGCAAAACGGCGAAAACTTTGGCTTGCTCGACGGCATCGCCGACAAGCTTGGTGCAGCCATTGGTGCCTCTCGCGCCGCTGTGGATGCTGGCTTTGTTCCTAACGACATGCAGGTCGGTCAAACCGGTAAGATCGTCGCCCCAGACCTCTACATTGCCGTCGGCATCTCTGGCGCGATCCAGCACTTGGCCGGCATGAAGGACAGCAAGGTCATTGTTGCCATCAACAAGGACGAAGATGCGCCCATCTTCCAGGTCGCCGACTACGGTTTGGTCGCCGATTTGTTCACGGCACTGCCGGAGCTCGAATCTCAGATCTGATCCGATTCAGACGAGAACAAAAAAGGGCTCTAACGAGCCCTTTTTTTGCCCCGGATAATCGGTTAGCGGTGCCGCTTATCGGTATACCAAGTGACCGGTTGGGCGTGGTTGTCGACTTGATCCACGACGTCGAGGACGAGGGCAAATAACGCCATGCGGATCAGCATGCCGTTATCGGTTTGCCGAAAGATTGCCAGATTTGGATTGTGGTTAAGGTCATCATCCAGTTCTTGTGCCTGAGCCCGAGAATCTCGGGGTAAGGGGTGCATGATCACCGTATTCGGCGCGCAATTTTGCGTGTAAATCGCCTGATTCAGTCGGAATAGGCCGCGATAGCGATCCGCTTCCTGCTGGGATGGGAACCTCTCCTCTTGGGTGCGCGTTACATACAGAATATCAACACCTTGAATGCCTTCGGCCATATCGTTGAATTCGCGCACCTCGTGCCCGGCGGCTTTCAGCAGCCCGATGATATCATTGGGTAGCGCCAGTTCAGGCGGCGAGATGAGATGCAGACGGATGTTGTCATACAGACATAACAGTTTGCACAAAGAATGCACCGCGCGGCCATAGCGCAGATCACCAATCAGGGCGATGCTTAATCCGTCAATAGACTGGCCCTGAGCGGCGATTTCCGTGCGCATGGTGTACAGATCAAGCAGTGCCTGACTGGGGTGCTCGTTGGGGCCGTCGCCACCGTTGATCACCGGTACGCGGCTGGCTTCGGCAAATTTGGCGACGCTGCCGGATTCCGGGTGGCGCATAACGATGACGTCGCTGTAGCCAGAAAGCACCCGGGCAGTATCGTAAAGTGACTCGCCCTTGGCCAAGGACGATGACTTTGCTTCGGTGGTTTCACGCACTTCGCCGCCGAGCAGGTTGAAGGCCGAGCCAAACGACACGCGAGTGCGCGTGCTGGGCTCGAAAAACATGTTGGATAGAATGGCGCCCTGCAACACTCGAGTGATGCGTCGTCGCATGGCATAGGGCTGCATTTTGTCAGCAACCTCAAAGATACGGTCAGCGGCGGCGCGATCGAACTGATCCACCGAAATGATGTGAGAGCCGACAAAATTCAAGCTGGGCAATCCTAGCGATGTGATGAGCGGAGATAGTATGGATGCAAACCTTCAAGCGCCAGTGTTAATGCGTGGGATCGGCGTTTGGCAGGATGCACTAACGCGTCATAGCCTAGAGTAAATCACACTTCCGCCCACGAATATTCCCTCCTTATAGCCGCTCTGAGTTAGTATTGGGGGTCTAAATCATGTGTCAGAACAGGTCTTTTTTTCATGTCAAATGATGCAGCTACTACCGGGTTAAAGCACGGATCTGTGACAGAGCAAGAGCCTCTGCCAGGACGCAGTCCTGTTCCGGAGCCCAAATTGCCCTTTGCCTTTGCACGAAAATTTGGAGTCGTACTCGTATCTGATGAGCAGGGTGGCAACCCTCAGGCCTGCGCCAAAAGCCAGCTCAGTTTGTCTACCCTAGCCGAAATTCGTCGATACACACAGCAACACGCCAAGGTTCGGTTGGTCACCTCAGACGAGTTTGATGAGCTACTGAGTTCGGCCTACGCACGGGATTCCAGTGAAGCGAAGCAAATGGTGGAAGATCTCGGCGACGAGATGGATCTGGCCAGTTTAGCCAGTGCCTTGCCAGAAACAGAGGATTTGCTCGAGCAGCAGGATGACGCGCCGATTATCCGGCTGATCAACGCTTTGCTCTCTCAGGCCATCCGTGAAAATGCGTCGGATGTGCATATCGAAACCTTTGAGCAAGCCTTAGTGGTTCGGTTTCGCGTTGACGGCGTCATGCGGGAGGTTGTGCGGCCACGCCGAGAGCTGGCGTCACTTCTGATCTCGCGGATCAAAGTGATGGCGCGCTTGGACATCGCTGAGAAACGAGTGCCTCAAGACGGCCGTATTTCTCTGCGCATTGGCGGCCGAGAGGTCGATGTGCGTGTAAGTACGTTGCCGGCGAATTTCGGTGAGCGCGTCGTGCTTCGACTGTTGGACAAACAGGCGGGGCGGTTGAAGCTGGAGAAACTTGGGTTAGCGCCGCACACTCTAGATGCGCTGCAGCAGACCGTGGGCAAGCCCCACGGTATTTTTTTGGTCACAGGCCCAACAGGATCGGGTAAAACGACGACGCTGTATGGCTCGTTGGCGGAGCTTAACGGCAACACCATCAACGTGTTAACGGTCGAGGATCCAATCGAATACAGCTTGCCGGGTATTGGGCAAACCCAAGTGAACAACAAGGCGGATATGACCTTCGCCCGGGGCCTGAGAGCGATTTTGCGTCAGGACCCTGATGTGGTGATGGTCGGGGAGATACGGGACTTGGAAACCGCGGAAATTGCGGTACAAGCGAGTTTGACCGGCCACTTGGTCATGTCGACTCTGCACACCAATACCGCCGTCGGTGCCGTTACCCGATTGATTGATATGGGGGTCGAGCCTTTTTTGTTGAGCTCGAGCCTGATCGGTGTTTTGGCCCAGCGACTGGTGCGGGTGCTCTGCCACGAGTGCCGCGTGCCTAGACCGGCCAATGCCGTGGAAGCGTCATTTTTGCAGGACCCCGACGCCACTGTGTATGAAGCGCGGGGTTGTACTGCCTGTTCTCAGTCAGGCTTCTCGGGTCGCACGGGTATTTACGAAATGGTTGCCGTGGATGAAAAAATGCGCCAACTCATTCACGACTCCGCCAGTGAGCAAGAGCTGGCGCGTTATGCGCGTAGCCTGGCACCGAGCATCAGTGACGATGGCAAACGCAAGGTTCTGGCGGGCGTGACCAGTGTGGAAGAAGTGCTGCGGGTGAGTTTGGATGACTAAGCCAATGCGCTTTTGCTGGTTACGCTGATGGCAGCTTTTGAATACCAGGCCCTTGACGCATCCGGGCGCAGTAAAAAAGGTGTGATCGAAGCCGACAGCGCCCGGCATGCTCGGTCGTTGCTGCGGGATCAAACTTTGGTACCAACCAAGGTCAGTATTACTTCAAGTCAGGAGGTGAAAAGCAGCCGCGCGTTTACCTTCCAGCGCCATCTTGGTCATCTCGATCGAGTCTTGTTTACGCGCCAGCTGGCGACCTTGGTCGGTTCCAGCTTGCCCATCGAAGCCGCCTTGGCTGCGGTTGCTGAACAAGCCGACAAGCAGCATGTGAAAGGTTTGATCATGGCCATTCGCAGCAAGGTGCTCGAAGGCTACAGTTTGGCCGTCAGCCTTGGCGATCACACCGGCAGTTTTGATCCACTGTATCGAGCCACGGTTTCGGCTGGTGAACAATCGGGTTTTCTCGACAAGGTGCTGGAAAATCTGGCGGACTATGAAGAACGGCAATTTGCCGCGACCCGAAACGTTGAGATGGCCATGATTTATCCCGCCGTGCTGCTGTTCATGGCGGTTTTGATTATCTCGGGTTTGATGGTCTACATCGTGCCCGACATGGTGAATGTCATCGTAGACACCGGGCAAGAGCTGCCGTGGTTCACCACGGTGTTAATCGCGATGACCGGGTTTATGGCGAGCTACTGGTGGTTGCTGGTGATGCTGGCAGTTGCCTCGGTGGTGCTCACGCGCTGGTTGCTGTCCCAGCCCACCCTACGATTGCGCTGGGACCGGCTGAAATTTGAGATGCCCCTGGTTCAGCGTATCACTCGCAGCGCGAATGCCGCTCGCTACACCAATACCTTGTCCATCCTAACCCGTTCAGGCGTGCCCTTGGTGGAAGCCATGCACATCGCCAGCGGGGTGGTCTCCAACCATTGGTTGCAACGGGCGTTAACCGAAGCAACCCAACGCGTGAGTGAAGGCATTAGCCTGCACATCAGTTTGGCCAAGGTTGGGCAAATGCCGCCAATGCTGCTGCATATGGTGGCGGCTGGAGAACAGAGCGGCACCTTGGATACTATGCTGGGAAGGGTGGCGGATTTTCAGCAGTCGGAGGTGGAGCGTGTGGTTTCTACAATGGTGAAATTGTTTGAGCCCCTCATGCTGCTGCTGATGGGTGGCGTCGTGCTGTTTATCGTGATGGCAATTTTGCTGCCCATGCTCAGCATGAATCAGCTGGTTTAGAGAAATAAGGAATGCAGATGACACCACAACACGGCAAACGACCGGCTCCTCGAAGCGGCGCTCGACCGGGCTATCCAGAGGGTTCTCGAAAAGGTATGGAACCCGGCTTTCAAGGGGGGTTTACCTTGATCGAAATTTTGGTGGTTATCGTGATCCTCAGTATCTTGGGGGGGTTAGCCGCCCAGACATTGCTGTCGCGTCCTGACGCGGCACGTGTTCAGGCCGCCCAAACCGACCTGCGAACCTTGTCCGCAGCGCTGGATGTGTATCGGCTGGACAACTACCGCTACCCCACCTCCGATCAAGGTTTGAACGCGTTGGTGGAACGTCCAAGCGGTTCGCCAGAACCAAAAAATTGGAATCCCGGGGGCTATTTGAAGAAGCTGCCGGACGATCCTTGGGGTTCGCCTTATTTGTACGAAAACATTGATGGTCGCATTGAGCTGTCGAGTTTGGGCGCCGATGGCGTTGAAGGCGGTGAGGGCAACGCCGCTGACATTCGGCTTTCCGAGCTTTAACCCTTCTGTCATGCGCCGAATCCAAGGATGTCGATGGACAAAGTGAGCCATAGATTGGGCAAGATCTCTGGCTTCACTCTGATCGAACTCTTGGTCGTGGTCGTTGTGCTGGGCATTTTGATGGGCGCAGCGGTGATCTCACTGAATTTGGGTGGCGATCAGCGTGGCATGCAGGCCTACGGACAACGCATGGCCCAACGCATCGAGTTGGCTCGGGATCGGGCGGTTCAAAACAATCAGGAATGGGGTTTGCGCGTAGCCCGGGACGAATACCTGTTTGTGGTTTTTGATGAACTGCAAGGCCATTGGATCCCCCAATCTCAACCACCGTTTAAACCCGATGAGCCACCGCAGCCGCTGCTCTACGAACTGAGGGTGCAGGACGGCGGGGGCAACGAGTTGAATACGGGATTGTTTGCCCAGGCGCAGGACAGCATCCCGCAAACGGCTGTCGAAACCGATTCACAGGAATTACCGGATGTGGTGTTTTTTTCCAGTGGAGAAGCCAGTCAGTTTGCGCTTGAAGTGACCCCGCAAAACGGTACACAGGATTCGGTACAAGGTTTTCGTCTGGTGACGGACGGATTTAGTCCGATGGCTCTTGAAGGCCTTGATGATTTCTCAAGAGGCGGCGGCTGATGCGCGGTTTCACCCTGATCGAAATGCTGATCGCCATCGCGATCATCGGTGTGATGGGCGCGGCGATTTCAACCGCGGTTGGCGGCGTGGCCAATCAAACCCGGGGCTTGGAACAGCGCACGGTGGCTAGCTGGATCGCCAGCAACCACCTAGCGCGGATGCGTATACTGCAGCGCCGGGATGCCCAGCCGCTGGCCGAGGGAACAAAGCAAACTCGTCTCGTGTTTGCCGATCGGGAGTGGGAGGTCGAAACCGAGATCAAGACCACAGACCACCCTTGGGTTAGGCGCGTAGAGGTCTCAGTGTTTGAGGCGACCGATGACGATGGTCGGCAAGGGCCTTACGGCCAGCTGTCTGGGTTTTTGGGCCAGTATTGATGCACTCGATAGCACCATTACCCGCAGGGCATCATCGAGTGCGCGGCAGTTCCCAGAAGGGTTTTACTCTAATTGAAATTCTTGTGGCCCTGTTCATTTTTTCCGTTGTGGGCATGATCAGCGCGCAGCTGCTGGGACGAACCTTAGATGCCTACGAGGTGCTGGAAGACCGTGGCGACCGTTTGTCGCAAATACACCGGGCAATGTTCGTCGTGCAGCGAGACATGTTGCAATACCAAGATCGCGCGGTGCGCACAGCCAGTGGTGACTCATTTCCAGCCCTGATGATCGGTGATGAGGGCAGTCTGGAGATGACACGTGGCGGTTGGCGTAACCCCCTACAGCGGCCTCGCTCAAATTTACAGCGAGTAGCGTATCGTCTGCAGGGCGAGAACCTGGTTCGCGCCTATTGGCCCGTGCTGGACCGGCTGGGGGGTGAGGAGCCACTAACCCAAACCATTCTAGAAGAGGTGGATGATCTCGAGTTTTTTGTCATCGACGAGCAGGGCGAAGAGCATAAAATTTGGCCGCCTGGGCCTTTAGCCGAGGGCGCTCCGGCAAGAGTCGCGGGCTTAATTTTGCGCATATCCATGTCGCCTATTGGCATCGTTGAGCGTGTCTGGGAGGTGCCCAATGGATAAAGGCATCTATGCAGGGCAGCGAGCACGCCGCCATGCGCACGGAGAACGCGGCGTTGCCTTGATTACTGTACTGCTGATTACGGCAATTTTAGTCGGACTGACGACGCAAATTCTGTCCAGTCACAATTTGGTGATCAGCCAGCACCAAAACACCTTTGAGCATGCCCAAGCGCTGGAGTATGCCTTGGGGGCAGAAGAACTGGTGCGGCAGGCCCTCTATGACGATGCGGTGAATTCAGGCCCGAATGTGGATCATTTGGAAGAGATTTGGGCCCAGCCCGTATTGCCATTGGATCTGGACGGGGTAGGGCTGATGCAGGCTTATGTCATTGATTTGAATCGTTGTTTCAACCTGAATACCTTGGCGGACGATCCAAACAATCTCAACTTCGAGCGCTTGCAGCGACTCACCGAGCGATTGAACGTATCGCCAAATTTTGCCGATCTGATCAAGGATTGGGTCGACGAGGATCAAACTGTCAGCGGCCTCGGGGCAGAGGATTCTGCATACCAGATTAAGCGTCCGCCGCATTTGGCGGCAAATCAGGTCATGCGCGACCTCAGCGAACTGAACATGCTGGTCGATGTCAGCGGCGAGGACATTCAGACCTTGATCGGACAGGTTTGTTTGCTGCCCGAAACTCAAAGCAAGATTAACGTGAATACTGCCGATGCGGTCACGCTGGCCACGTTCGATCCTGGGGTCTCTATGGCCGATGCTGAAGCACTGGTGCAGCAAACCAGAAATTATCAGGATGTGACGGATTTCGTGGCGGCGAATCCGGCGTTTTTAAGTGTGCAAAGCGAGCTCAGCGTCACGAGTGAGTACTTTTTGATGCGTGCGCAGGCGCAGCTCAGTCAGAGTCGTGTTAGCCTCACGTCGTTGTTCCGGCGTGATCTGAGCAACGGGCAGGTAACGTTGCTACAACGTGATTTTGGTAACACGTTTCGCGCGAATTCCACTGCAAACAGTGACTCAAGTTAGGACAGTAATCAGGCAGGCAGAAATATGCTGTTGTTAAGTCCCGCGCGGACTCTCGATCCCACCCAAAATACGGGTGATTGGCTGTGGCGGTATCAAGATGAGCAGGGCGCACTCACCTCGGGTGAGGTTGGCGTTGTGGATCTACCCGGTTTCGTCGAAGAGCACCCCAACTGGTTTGAAAGACCGGATCGCGTGGCCTTGGTTTTGCCCAGCGAAGACGTGGTGTATCTCAGTGTAAGCGTCCCGGGCCGGACAGCGAACAGCATCCGCCAGGCCTTACCCTTCGCCTTGGAAGAATTCATTACCAGTGATGTTGAGGACGTACATATTGCCCATCAACCGATTCGTCCTGGCCAACCTGTCGGCTGTGCGGTTATTGAAACTGACCGCCTTAGCGCGTGGCTGGCACCGGTGCTCGATGCGGGAATCACCGCCGGCTCAGCGTTCTCTCAGGCGGAACTGATACGTCCGCAGGATTCCGCTGCCGCTTTATTGTTCCAGCGCGATCAGGTGTTGGTGGTCACATCAGACCAAGATGCGTTAATCGACCGAGAGGCGGTCCCCGGAATCCTCGACGCGCTGGCAACGGACTCGATCACGAGCGTTGGCGGCGAACTGTCGGATCTGGAGCTTGGGCAAATTTCCTCTGCGCCCCAACAAACGGTTATTTCGACAGCGCCGTTGGATTATCTGGCACAGCGGTTGGCCGGTGCGGGCAATGGCGCGAAACCCAACGTTGACTTGCTGAACCTTTTGCAGGGCAGTTTTGCCGTGCGTTATGAAGACCGTGGTGTCTCGGCCAAGTGGCGTCGTACGTTGGCGCTGGCAGCTGCTTGGATTGGTGTGGCCGCTGGAGGGTTGGCCGCCCAGGGTCTGTGGCATGAGCATCAGGCCAATGCGCGCACCACGGAAAATTTTGCGGCCTTTGAGGCCCTATTTCCCGGCGATAGCCTGCCTGTGACAGCAACCCAGCTACAGCGACGTCTTGCATCAAAAATCGGGCCGACAGGGGGGGCTGAAAGCTCTGTGAGTATGGTGGATTTGATGCTGCGGACGACCTCGGTGCTGGGGCCCAACAGCGAACTTCAGTCTCTGCGCTTTCGCGCCAAACAAATGGAGCTGACCGCGGATGTGCTGATCAGCGGGTTTGACGAGTTAGATGCCATCAAGAATCGCAGTCAGGCGGTCGGGATCGTGGTGGAGGTAAGCGATGCCACCGCAGAACGAGACCGTGTTCGCGCCCGACTGAAGGGGACGTATCTTTGAATAACCCCGTGAGATTGTGTAGATGAAAACGCTATTCCAAAATCTGGCCGATCAATGGCGAGCCACCACCGTCCATCGCTGGTTCGCCGGCAAAAGCGCTACCGATCAGCGCATCTTAAAGGTGCTTGGCACGCTGTGCGTGGCTTTGTTTTTCTATATCGGTCTCTGGCAGCCGTTGGTTGATTTTACCGCCAAACAGCAACAGCGCGCGGCCCAGAGCCAAACCCTGGCGGATTGGATCGCGGAAAATCGGCAGGCGCTCGCCCAAAGCAGTACACGCCGTGCAGGAAACGCCGGACAACCGTTTTCTGGCGGCGCTCCGACCATCGCTCAGATCACCAGCAGCGCGGCCCGATTTGGCATAACCCTCAGTCGGTTGCAGCCCGAGTCCGATGGCAGCGTGAGCGTGGCAGTAGAGCAGCAGCCGTTTAATGCTCTGGTGCAGTGGCTGGCAAGTATCGAAACAGAGCAGGGCTACGCCATTGACCGTGCCAGTATTGATCGCGGCAGCGAAGAGGGGTTGGTGAATGGCCAGTTCCGGTTTCAATAGCGGGTATTGAGGTTCGGAAGACGGCTTGTTGTTATAAGGTTGCCGGCCCGATCTTTCCAATTTAACATAATATATATTATGCGAAATATTCGCGGTTCAGTTCGAGTTACTTGTTGCGCGTTCAGATTAGCCCTCACCGGAAGCCAAGGCTTCGATTTTTCCGATTAGCCGTTTAAGATCCACGGGCTTGGTATCAAAGTCGTCAGCGCCTGCCTCCAGCGCCTTAATTCGATCCTCCTCCAGCGCGTGAGCTGTTAGCGCGATAATGGGTATATGCGCTATCGACTCGTCGGCTTTAGCCGCTGTGGTGGCTTCCCAGCCGTTCATGACGGGTAAGCCAATGTCCATGAGCACAAGGTCCGGTTTCAGGTCCTTGATGGCCTGCAGTCCGAGGGCACCGTCTTCGGCCATCTCGATCTCATAGCCTTTCTTGGCAAGCCGTCGAGACAACATGTCTCGATTCATTTCGTTATCTTCTACGATGAGAATTTTGGTCACGGTTGCTTCCTGTGCAAAGTTTAGGCGGTCGATGCGATTGCCAGTTGGCGCAATCTGTCTGCAATATTTGAATCGTTCTTGTCGATGAACCCAACGTGGACGGATTCCAGCGTTGCTTTTAACGTGTCATCGAGTTCCATCCCGGAGAAAATAATGATTTGTGGAGCGTTATCCATCGCTTTTGCATTGAAATGGGTGAGAAACTCGAAACCGTCCATGACGGGCATAGAGAGATCGAGAATAATAAGGTCGAGTTCATCGGTCAGCCGCTCTAAGCCCTCCTTACCATTCTCTGCGGTCAGCAGTTCAAAGCCGTTGGCACCGAGTACCCTAGACAGCAAATCTCTGGCCTCGGCGTCGTCATCAATGATCAGAGCTTTCATGCCAATGGTATCGTTGCCCATTAAAGACCTGATCTGATCCAGTAACACCGTTCGATCGATGGGTTTCATCATATGGGCGCTGGCGCCAAGACCTTGAGCCTTCTGATCGTCTTCCAACATGCTAATGACGATTACGGGCAGGTCTTTAAGATTTTCATCGCTTTTGATTTCGGACAGTACCGACCAACCGTCCCGCCCCGGCATCAATATGTCGAGCAACACGATGTCCGGTCGCTGCTTCTTCAGGAGTTCTATTCCTCGATTGCCCGTATCTGCAAACATCATCGCGAATTCGTCGCCGAAGTTTCGCTGTACAAGTTCGTGAACATTGGGGTCGTCATCAATGACCAGCAACTTTTTACGCTGGGGATCATCGCTGCTCCACTGAAGCTCTGCTTCGGTAACGTGATCTGCCGTTGCCTCATCATCGACTGCCTGATGGACGACCTGACGCGGCACGCGCAGTCGAAAAGTCGAACCCTTACCTACTTCGCTTTCGACGCTGATAGATCCATTCATCATCTCGACGAGTTGCTTGGTAATGCTCAGCCCCAATCCGGTGCCTCCGAATTTTGCCGTGGTGTCTCCCTCTGCCTGAGTAAACTCGGCGAATACTTTATCGAGCTGATCCGCCGACATGCCGATGCCGGTATCTGAAATTTCGAAGCTCAGCCAGTCTTCTCCGTTGACCACTACGCTTTGCGAAATTAGTGAAACCGTGCCGTTCTCAGTGAATTTGCACGCGTTGCTCATTAGGTTGAGTAGACATTGCCGCAGCCGTGTTTCGTCGCTGTGCATGCTGCCGATATCGGCTGGAGTGTTAATCACTAGCTCGTTGCCGTTTTTCGCCGCCAACGGTTCGCCGACGCTTTGTAAAACCGTGATCACCCCACTGACGTCAAAGTCCGTCAAAAACAACTCAAGCTTGCCGGCTTCAATTTTGGAGAGGTCCAGAATGTCGTTGATTAGGCCAAGCAGATGCTTACCTGAATCATTAATCTTTTTCAGATCCTCAATCATGGTGTCGAGGCCTTCGTCTTCGGCGTCCTCTGCGAGCAGCTCACTGTAACCAATAATGGCGTTCAGCGGCGTTCGAAGCTCGTGACTCATGTTCGCTAGAAATTTGCTTTTGGCCAAGTTCGCATCTGCTGCTTCATCGCGCGCGGTCTCAAGTTCTCCTGTCCGCGCGGAGATCAGCGCGGTTACTTGGTCAGACATGCGCTCAAAAGCCAGCGAGATAAGACCGCTTTCCTCCACCTCTGCTTTTCCTGTGGCGAGTTCCGAGTCTTTGGACAGTTGCTTGAGTCGATCGATATCTTGCAGAATTAAATCTCGCGCGCCGCCGTCCAGTTGGTCGGAAAGCAACGCCATTTTGTCGATAATGATGGCGTCTCTGTTTTTGCGGGATGCTGATATTTCTTGTCTAATATCCTCAATTTCTTGCAGCTTGTTCTTATAGCTTCGCAGCGCCCCGACGAGTTGTCCGATTTCGTCATTGTCGTTAGCCAAGAACGTTTTTTCCCTGCGGATATCAACATTCCGGTCGCCATCGGTTAACGCTTTGAGAACAAAAATTGCGCTGCCTAGGCCCGACAACAGCGATCGTTGGGCGAAGAAAACCACAAAAAATATGATCGCTAGAACCAGCAACGTAAAACCAAATACCTGAAAGGTGTACCGGGTTTTTTCGTCGATCAGCGCGCTGATGTCGCTGGTCAAAACGAGCATTAGGGAGGCAGTGTCTAAGGATTCAAACAGCGGAATCTTCACAAAACTGAATTTGGATTTCTCAAGAACGCCATGCAATGCCTCGGGTTGAACAGCCACAAATTCTGCCGCCTCGATTTCAACCGAATCCACAGCTGGATTCTGATTTACGGCGTCATAGATGTGGGCATCAAGCTGGAATTGTTGTTCAAAACGCTTCAGCATGGGATCGAACGGCGCTGCCGTCAGCAGGATAAATCGAACCTGGTTGCCAACGAGCAATGGTTCGGCTCTCACTAGGCTGTAGTTAACCTGCTCATTGGACTCTTGGCGCATGTAGCCGGACCAAGGTGCCGCTGTCTGCACAATGGATTCATATAGATCTATCCGAGAACCAACGCTTTCAAAAGACGTTTCAAATTTGGCTGAGCATGGATCGTATTTGCGTGCGAACAGTGACTTTTTGCATACAATTTGCTCAAAGTTCTCGGCTCGGGTGATTGAGTAAAAGAGAACCTTGCCTCGTTGCAGCGGAGCGCCAAAAAATATTCTCAGCAGCCTGTTGGTCTCAACAGACCCACCTCCTTCTTCCTTAAGGCCCCGGATAATTGGGTTGGCAATACTGTCAATGTCGCTCTTTGTGTAGTCAACGTCGCTGCCGTAAAGCGGAACAGAGGCACTGGTGGTCAGGGGCTCTGCATTTTCGGCTCGCCAAAACGCTGCGTTTTTGCTGGTTGGCCCATACTCCGCCAAGGACGCGACGCTTTCGTCCTGAATACGACGCCATGCCTGGTCATAAATATTCCACCGCAACTCAGCATCAGCAGTCATCTGCGCCGCCTCCCGCTGCAAACTGGTCAGCCAGACTGTTGCCGCGGTAGCAGCGCTGCCAACAATTGAAATGAAAAGGAGCAGTGTTCTAATTTGCATTGCGTCGCAACTCTCTATGAATTATTTCAGGTTAGCTCGAGTTTCAGCGACCAACTTGGGAATTAAAAACCGATCGCTGGGATACAGTTGGGTAATGACGATGCCGGCTGTTTTGGTCTTTTTGTCGATCCACAAGCCCGACCCCGAGAATCCGGACCAGTAGTAAAAGTCATGATCCTCAGTGTTGCTCACATCACCTTCTTTATTTGTTCGGATGGCCAGTGATGCCATGGACAAGTTGTCTTGCCTGGAATAAGCGATACTTCGCCTCATTGGAGACTTTCCAAACTTGCTGCTCAATTGGCTACCAAACACCAGCGGCAACATGTTTTCACTCAATAATGGCGTACCGTCTGCAAGTCTCAGATCGTTCAGCAGAAACGAAACAAACGTAACTAAGTCTTCCACGCTGGCCGTTAATCCTGATCCTGGACTGACGCACCCGGGTTGAATCCCGGCATTGATTACCTCTACGTCGAATTTGCTGAATGGCTGGTAGCGTTGGTACGCACCCGGGACTGGGTAAGTCTTGATCATTGGTTCATACAGCTGAACGACGTGTTTAACATTGGGGGCACTTACTGCCGTCGTTAGCGTGTCGATTCCGAGTGGTCCACTGATGTACTCGCTCAGCAACGCTTCGAAGGGTTTGTTCGTCGCTACCTCCATCACCCTACCCAGTACATCGGTTGCGACAGAGTAGGAAAACCGCTCGCCAGGATTCGTTTGTAACGGTACCTGCGTTAGCCGCTGGACTGTTTCGGATAGACTTTGACTGGAAGAGCCGGCCAAGCACTTTAACCCGAAGATATCGTTCTTTTGGTAGTACTCGGCTACGGGGCCCCAGCCCTGCATTTCTGCGCTTTGTGATAGACCGGCGGTATGCAGTAATAAATCTGAGATTAAAATCTGCCGCGGTTTGGCGACAGACGGTTCTTTTTCTGCCTCGATGTTGGCTGAGGCAAACGCGGGGATATACATTGAAACCGGATCATCCAGCTGGAATACGCCAATGTCCGCCAGCTTTAGCGCCAGAAGGTTCGTGAACGGCTTCGAGAGCGAAAGCAGGGAGACGATTGACGTGGGATCAATTGCCTCAACCGGAACGATGCCCTCTTCAAAATAGAGCGCCTTCTCTGCAAGCATGCCCTGCTCATTCACTACTGCAACGCGATATGCTGGGAGATGGCCTTGGGTGACCAACTCGTCCAAGAATTCCATCTCCAGTTCACCTTGATTCTGTGCGTAGGTAATGGGCAAGAAAAAGGCGAAAGAACAGACACACAGGTGCCATATTGCTTTCTTCATCGCATGACAGCCTTGTCGACTATGTTCTCGATTTCATTGTTTTTGTTATATAAAGACGGCATAAGATGGGTGGCGAAAACGCCCACGGTTTTGTTTTCTTTGTCCATCCAAAAGAATGTGTTCGCTGCTCCTCCCCAGAAATAGTAGTCAACCGTTTCCGCACCGGTGGCTTCATCAACATCGAGTTTTCTGCCGAATCCTGCCGAAAACTTCATGTAACTAGAGGCATCTTCGCCAAACCCTCTGCGGAATGCCTCTGGCAACAGTTGAGTGGTTTGATCCCTGAGATGTTGATCCACCGATTCCTTACTAAGAACTCTTTTCCCATTCAATTCGCCATCGTTGGCAATCATCGTCAAATAAATGGCGTAATCGTTAATGGACCCCCAAAGACCGCCGCCGCCGCTATCACACAGAGGCTGGGACCCCAATGAACCAGGCAATTGAACAAGTTTCCAGGGGATGTCCGAATCATACTCTAGGGCCGCTTGTTGGGCGGGTGTGGCGACAAGATAAATCTTAGCGGTACGTTCCATCTCTCCAGGCGAGAGCGTAAATGTTGTGTTTTGCATGTTTAGCGGCGTGAACAAAATCTCGTCTAAGTAGTCGCTCAGTCGCTTGCCAGTGATTTGTTCAATAATTGCCCCAAGGACATCGATACCAACCGAGTAGTTCCAAGACTCGCCAGGGTGGGCAATTAAGGGTAATTGAGCCAGAAATTCTACTTCCCCCTGCAAGGACTCGATCTCGCGATTTGGGTGGCCTCGCAAGCAGGACATGACACCAAACTCATCGTATTGTTCTGCCACATCACCTACGCCAGAAACGTTGGTTCCGTAGGTGAGGCCGGATGTATGTGTGATCAAATGCTTAAGAGTGATTTCTGTTTTAGCTGGCTCAAGCGTTGCCGTGTAGCTGCCGCCCGGTGCCACCAGCATGTCGGCGAACTCTGGAAAGTACTTGCTTAGCTTATCGTCCAAGCTCAATTTGCCCTCTTCCTGCAGTCGCAGAATCGCTGTCGAAACCAGAGGTTTTGTCATCGAAGCAAGCCAGTAGATCGTATTTTCATCGACGCTTTGTCCACCCTCGATGGACACGTTGCCGTTGTGCGCCAAGTAAATGTTCTTCTCGCCACTGTAAACACCCATGACATAGTTTGGGATCCGCCCTTCTTGATACAGATCTTCAAATTTCCCCTGTATTGTCCCAAGAACTTCAGAATCGAATCCAAGCGTATTCGGATCCGCTTTCTCGAATTCAAACGCAAGTGATTGCGAGTGAATCAAGAGCAGTGATAATGCGACTAAAAAACGTTTCATTTGTTTTCCCTTTCACGTTGATGCGAACAGTTTAAATGTGATCGGTCGGCTTGCCTTGCGTTCACTTGTGTTGGTTTATGACCAAGGACGTTTCCATCTGACCCTTGCCTTTGATCTCGAAGCCGCCCCTGCTTTCGAGCTGAAAATGATCTTTTACCAATTCCGCCGTGGCCCCGGATAGGTGAATCCTGCCGGCCACCCCATGACTCTCCATTCGACCGGCCGTGTTTACTGCGTCGCCCCAAAGGTCGTAGACAAATTTCTTTTTGCCGATAACGCCTGCAACCGCAGGGCCCGAATGGACGCCGATACGCATGGCGATGCGATGCCCTTCGAGATCGGGTAATGAATCAACAAAATCCAGCATCATCTTGCCCATGGTGACAGCCTTCACGGCATGTTCAGGATCCGGTGTTGGCACTCCACTGGCCACCATGTAGTTGTCGCCGATGGTTTTGATCTTTTCCACGCCCAATTCTTCGCAAAAGTCGTCAAACGTGCTGAATATCTGATTGAGCATCTCGACGATTTTGATTGGCCCAAGCGCTTGGGACAACGGTGTGAAACCGACGATATCGCCAAATAATATGCTGCAATCACTGACGGAATCGGCAATCAGATATTCGTTGGCTTTCATTCGTTTTGCTATTGGCTGGGGCAAAATGTTCAGCAATAGCTCTTCATTCTTATGCTGCTCGGCTTCAATCCGCTTGAGGTGTTCCTCCTCACGATCCAGCAAATATTTACGCTCTAGCGCAGAATTGATCCGTGCAGCGAGAATCATGAAGTTGACAGGCTTTGTGATGAAATCTTGCGCGCCGGATTCCAGGCATCGGTAAACGGTTTCTTGTTCGTCTAAGGAGGAAACCACGATGACGGGAATGTTTTTGGCTTGAAGCAGGTCGCGATTGCGCCCCAAAATGTCGTAGCCGCTCAGATCCGGCATCAAAATATCAAGTAGCACCAGATCCACCGGACTTTCATCTTGTAGGATCTTTTCGGCTTCATGCCCGGCGTTCGCCACCACAACGCTGTGTTTGGCCGCGACGAGTTTACGGCGCAGGTATTCTGTATTTGCAGGGTTATCATCCACGACCAGAATGTTGGACGGATATTTTGTCTCCAGCACATCCGGGGTTTCTTCCAGCGATTCTGAGAATTTGCCAACAAGGTTAACGTCGTCTCGGCTAAGTACGCGGTGCTCGACTAGACTATCCACCGAATCGATGGAGCCACTTTGCAGGCTTGCGACATTGTCCTGAAGCGCGAGAGTCGCGCGTTCAATTTTGCGAAAGTCCTCTTCAAACTCCGTAAAGAAGTTTTCCGAGACGTTTGTTTCGCACCAAGCCAATTGCGTATTTATCTGAGCAACAAACGCATTGGTGCAGTCTCTGAACGCCTGAGCTTGCACGTTCAGTTGGGAAAAGACGTCTTCTAGTGAAAAATTATGGGCAGCAAACATCTGATCGATGTATTGAACAATGCTATCGCCGCTTTGATTAATGCTTGCCAGTGCTTTCAGACCATCGTCGTCCGAGGCCTCGGCAACGTCCTCTAGCTCTTCGAGCAATAACTCCGAAAAGCCGCACACGATGTTCAAGTGTGTCTTGAGGTTGTGCCTGATCTTCCCGATCAACAAGTCGTTGAGTCGTTTACTCACAGATCCCTCATGTTTTTGTTTTTGCTAGCACGGAGCGCATACCTTCAGTAGACAAGAGCTCAAGGTTTCATGCAAGGCCTTCAGGCCAAAACGACTTAGGTTGTTGTGCAGCGATTCTTAGTCGTTCTCATTTGATGGAGTCTCCAGAGCGTCCTAAATTTGTTATCGCTTTGTATATCAGTCATTTAGATTGTTATACTCTGCGCCCTCGGTCTGGCTGCATCTAGCAAGGCCCTTGAATTAATCAGAGCGAATTCGTTTATGGCGATTAAGGAAACGGGCATGAATGTCACCTTTTGGGGCATACGCGGCTCAACTCCGGTACCCGGACCTCATACTGCACGATATGGCGGCAACACACCCTGTGTCGAAGTCAGAGCTGGCAATACGGTTATCGTTCTCGATGCCGGCACGGGGATACAAAGCCTCGGTCGTTCTCTCAAAGAATCGGTCAGCGGGCCGGTTAAGCTCGACTTGTTCCTCACACATACTCATTGGGATCACATTCAGGGCTTGCCGTTTTTTCAAATGGCCTACGACCCCCGAAACGAAATCAACATCATCGGCCCCAAGAGAGATGGTCTAAGCCTTGTCGATTGCTTGGAGCGCCAAATGCTGGCTCCCAATTTCCCTGTGCCGTTTGCTGCGCTGCAAGGTGTTAAATCCGTCACTGAAATGGAATCCGGTGAGTCCCGCACCTTTGGCGACGCAACCGTACACGCCCACTCTCTCAATCATCCGAATGAAAGCATGGGGTTTCGTATTGAGTACGGCGACAGTGCCTTAGCCTACTGCCTCGACCACGAACACAGCGACTCTGACGTGATTCATCCTGGTGTCGCGGCGCTTGCTCAGGATGCCGACATGTTGGTGTTTGACGCTGCCTACTGCGATGAAGATTACCCGAGCTTCAAGGGTTGGGGACATTCCACATGGCAGGTTGGATACAAAACCGCTCGCGCTCTGAATGTCAAAACCTTGGCGCTATCGGGCTTTAATCCGAGTGTTGTGGATACGGACTTGGACGCGATCAAAGCACAAGTGGAACGATTAGAGGGCGAAACGATCATCGCAACGGAGTCGCAGACCTACTCGCTTCAACGGGTCCAGCTTGACTGAATCCGCTTAGGGTTCTGCCAACGACAAATCACAAGGGGCTCCCAGATGGAAAATGCAGAAATCATCGAGATTGTGTCCCAAGTCATTCCAGACCTGGAAGCAGATGAGGTCTCAACCCTTGTTGACATCATGGAACAGCGCCATGCACAGGCCGGTACCATCATGCTGTCTCAGGGAGACAGCGACAGTCACTTGCTGTTGCTGCTGAATGGGGACTTTTCTGTTTTCTACAAATGCCGCGTGAATCTGACGACAGTGGCCATGAATATTGGCAACTTCCCGGGCCCGGGTTTGCTTGGGGAAGTCAATTTGGTGCTGCAAGCATCACGAACAGCAACCGTCGTCTCGCGGACCGAGGCCGACTATCTGTTCTTGGACGTTGAGGCGTACAATAAGATCATCCAAGACCATCCGCGTATTGCCATTAAAATTGTGACCAATATTGCGTCCTTGATTCAAAATCGCTCCGAAAGAACCCGGCGAACGATGTATCAAAATTTAATCAAAGAAAGCCCGAACCCTTCTGTGGGTATCAGTCGGCTTGGGCGATGGTTGGGTAAGTGGACTCGCGTCTCTGAGGATATGAGTAAGCGACTATTCGGCAGTTTTGAAGGTGAGAACTTCAACAGCTAGCGCGAGATGGCGCAGGCTTTTTATCAGGAAAGAAAAGGCGGGATGTCCCGCCTTTTTCGTTTCGCGACCAGCGGGGCTTAAAGCCCCAGCACCAATTTAGACATGATGTTACGCTGAATCTCGTTGGATCCTGCGTAGATGCTCACTTTCCGAGTGTTGAAGTACTCTTGAGTCACACCGTTGGATGCTTCTGGACCCACAGGCTGGAAGTTGTCGCCGGCCGCTGGCGTTGACTGATCCAGTGGCGAGGCGTAATTCCCCGTAATTTCCATGGCCAGTTCCGTCACGGCTTGCTGCAGCTCAGTGCCTCGAGTTTTCAGAATCGAACTCTCTGGCCCCAAATTCTGTCCTGCCGCCAGAGCCCCCAAAATTCGCAATTCTGTAGCTTCCATCGCCAGAATCTGAACCTCAACGTCGTTGAACTTTTTCATGAAGTCGGCGCTGTCGGCGAAAGACTGGCCAAGGCCATCTTGCTCAGCGGCTGCCGCTTGCTTCAGGTGCGCCATAGCGCCTTTCAGACCTGGCGAGTAGGCGTTGCCCCGTTCAAATTCGAGCAGGTATTTAGCGCACGTCCAGCCCTTGCCCTGTTCGCCGACCAAGTTCTCCTTAGGAACTTTGACGTCCTCAAAGTAGACCATGTTGATCTCTTGGTAGCCGTCGGCCGGTGTATCCAAGGTAACAATTGGCTTAACGGAGATTCCTGGGGTGTTCATATCCATCAGGATGAAACTGATACCCATCTGACGAATGTCTTCGTTGCTGGTACGTACCAAGCAGAACATCCAGTCCGCATATTGGGCCATGGTAGTCCAGGTTTTTACGCCATTAACTAAGTAGTGATCGCCCTTGTCCTCGGCCTTTGTCTTCAAAGACGCGAGGTCAGAACCGGACCCGGGCTCCGAGTAACCTTGGCAAAACCAAACGTCAGAGTTCAGGATTGGTGGCAAAAACTTCGCTTTTTGCTCGTCGGTACCAAATTTCATGATCACGGGTGCGACCATGGTGATGCCAAAGGGTACAACCCCGGGCGCACCGACTCGGGCACGCTCAGCATCAAAAATATAGCTCTGGGTTGGTGTGAACGCAGCGCCGCCGTGTTCGGCCGGCCAATTGGTTGCGGCCCAACCTTTGTCGGCCAGGCGCTTTTGCCAACCGACAAGATCGTCTTTCGACAGCTTGCCTAGGGCGCTGCGGCTTTTCTTGTCTCGCATTTCCTGTGGCCAAGCTTCTTCAAGAAAGCTCCGTACTTCGGCTTGAAACGCTCTGTCCTGCTCTGAAAAACTCAAGTCCATGACTGCTCCTGATCTCTATTGAAATGTGAAAAACGTGATTTATCGGCCCTGCAAGCAGGGATTTCTTTGATTAATTTCTGGCCTGATCGACAAGCGATTTACCCACTACGCGTATGGCCAAGGTTTCTTCCGCACCTTCGAAAATAGAAAGGACGCGAGCATCTGCGAAATATCGGCTGACCGCAACTTCTTCAGCGTATCCCATGCCGCCGTGCAGCTGGACGCCCTCTCGCGTAACCCATTCTGCGGCTCGGCACGAGAACAGTTTTACCAAACTGGCTTCCATCTGGCCCAGTCCCTGATCCATCAAGCCAGCAACGTGGGCCGTGAAGGCTTTGCAGGCTGTGATCAGCGCGCCCATCCGGGCTAGTTTGGCCAAGGACAATGGATAGCTAGCAACAGAGCGACCGAATACCGTGCGGTCTTGGCTGTAGCTGAGGCTTTCTTCAAAGGTTGCTCGCATCAGACCGCAGGCCCTTGCCGCGGTTTGCAGGCGTCCACCCATGAAGCCGCGCATGGTGAAGTAGAAGCCCTTCCCTTCGCCGGCCTCGCCGCCAATCAGGCAGTCGTCCGGCACGAAAAAGTCTTCGTACGACATGTCGAAGGAATGCATGCCTCGATAGCCCAATGTCGGTATGGCGCGGCCGGTCATACGCCCGCCTTCGGGCTGCGCGTATTCAAAGCCGTGACCGTCGTAGGTGGGTTTTTCAACGACAAATAACGACAGGCCCTTGTGCGCAGGCTTGGCGTCTGGACTCGTTCTAGCCAAGACCAGTAGCGCACCGGCTGCTCCGGCGTAGGTGCACCAGGTTTTACCACCATTAAGATGCCAGCCACCATCGGTCCTAGTGGCTTTGAGCGCGACAGAAGCGACGTCAGACCCGGTATTGGGCTCGGTAACAGATACCGCGCACAGGGTTTGTCCTGAAGCGATTTGCGGCAACCATCGTGCCTGCTGTTCGTCAGTGCCGCCTTCTAGCAAGGCTCTGGCCATGATCTCGGGTCGGGTAATAAGACTGCCAGCGGCGCCCAGAGAACCTCGAGAAAGCTCTTCGGTGACGATGACCATGCCCATGCTGTCTTCGGTTGTGTCGGGTTTCAGGCCACCGAAACGCTCGGGCACACTCAATCCGAATACGCCCATTGCTTTTAGAGGTTCGAGTATTTCCGCAGGCACCAGCAGGTCCTTGCGGTGCACTTCTTCAGCCAGTGGCTTAACCACATCATCAGCAAAGTCTTTGAAGGTATCTCGGATGATGCGTTTCTCGTCGTCTAACGTGTCATCCGCCAGCCCCTGATCCAGATAGTGCTGACCCAAGGAGGCGATGGCTTTCGGTGAGAGGTAGTCTTGTAACCCTTCCAGCTTTGGCATTTCGTCTTGGGTCAGACCGAAGGTCTGGGGTCGTACTGAGAGTTTCTGAGTAATGGAGACGATCGCGTTGGCGCAAAAGAAATCGCAGGCAGCGGTAAGGCCCCCGGTCTTCTCTGCTTCGGCAATCAACGTGCGCGCCGCCAGCAGTTCCGCTTGGACAAAGGCTAAGTCGTAAAGTTCAATTTGCTCTTCGTCTAAGTTGCCTTCCAGATGAGCGCACGCTTTGCGAACCAATCCCTCTAGAGCGTCGATATGCGGAATAAAATCGGTGTCTTTCATTTACTAAGTATGCCCAATTTGGTTCCCTCGAGGAATTGCTCTGCTCCGTATTTACTAACTTTTTTGATCACAAAGTTGGACAGTTCGATGGCGGGATCGATGACACAAAACATTCAAATCGCCCAAACTGGCGCGTTACCTCTATACTGACGCTCGCATTTCAACTTACGGCACGGCTAATCATGATCGAACCCGTTGTAAATTATTTCATGGCGCTGCAAAGCCAGATCTGCGGTGCTTTAGAGACATTGGACGGCAAAGCCACCTTCTCTCTCGAGCAGATCACGCCCCCCAACGGCGGGCTATCTCAACCTCGCGTGCTGGCGGATGGAGCTCATATCGAGAAGGCCGCTGTTCAGTTCACTCATTCCAAGGGCGCGGCCCTCCCGCCGGCGGCAACCGAGCGTAACCCGCATTTGGCAGGCAGCGCTTTTCAGGCCGCCGCCATTTCGCTGATTGTTCACCCGTGCAATCCGCATGTGCCGATCACTCATATGAATCTGAGATTCTTCTATGTGGAAGCCGATGAGCCAGCCTGGTATTTCGGGGGCGGCTATGACCTCACACCATGCTATCCCGAAGATGACGACGTGAGGCTGTGGCATCAAACCGCCAAGGACGCGGTAGGCGATCATTATCAGGTCTTTAAGGAAACCTGCGACGACTATTTTTTTCTGAGCCATCGCGGTGAAACCCGTGGCGTAGGTGGTATTTTTTTCGATGATTGGACCGAAGGCGGTTTCGATGACAGTTTCGCTCTCGTTCGGCGCGTGGGAGATTCCTTTTTGGCAGCCTATCAGCCGATTTTTGCTCGCCGCATGCACGTCCCATTTACCGATGCCCAGCGCGACTTCCAGCTCTATCGACGCGGTCGGTACGCAGAGTTCAACTTGGCCATCGACAGAGGAACCAAGTACGGCTTGCAGAGTGGCCGCCGTATCGAGTCGGTGCTGGCATCCTTGCCACCCTTGGTGAAGTGGGTGTACGACTATCAGCCTGAGCGCGGCAGTCGAGAGGCCGCGCTTTCAGATTATTTAAAGCCGAGAGATTGGTTGTAAAACAGTCACTTCTGGCTAGTACTTTCTGTTGAATCGAGTTATTCAACTACCGTGAGACGGTCCTCGACGTTGAGTACGCTACCGGTCTCGCTCGCCAACCGAATGGCTTTTTCCCGGGCATAGTTCGAGGGCACTCTGCCCTCTAGCGTGACGACGCCCCGTGACGTTGAGACGTTGATTCGCCAACCCTTAACCTCAGGATCGTCCAGCAATCTGAGTTTCACCATGGCGGTGATTTGTGCATCGTCTGTAAATTCACCAGCCGTCCGCTTCGAGCCATCAACATAGGACTGACAGCCAAAACTGACGGTGAGGCTTAACAGGATCCAAGAAAGCGTTCGTATCACGGCGTTGTCCTTGCTATATGGTGGTGGTTGGAGTGGAATCTTGGGCTACAAGGAGAGAAAAATGCAACCAGAACTCGCACTGATCGCATCCGGATTGGCATTTCCCGAAGGCCCCATCGCGCTACCGGACGGCAGTATTGTGTTGGTCGAGATCAAGGCCGGTCGTTTGACCCGCATCCGCGAGGGCAAGGTCGAAAGCGTTGCAGACCTAGGCGGAGGCCCAAACGGTGCGGCTATCGGCCCTGATGGGCAATGTTATGTCTGTAACAACGGTGGCTTTGAGTGGATCGAGCGTGGTGACAAGGTCTACCCGGGTGAGCAACCGGCAAGCTATACCGGGGGCAGTATTCAGCGGGTGAATCTCGATACGGGTTCGGTAGAGACCCTCTACACCCACTGTGACGGGGAGCCGCTGAAGGGCCCCAACGACATCGTTTTCGATGCGCAAGGCGGGTTTTGGTTCACGGATCACGGCAAAAATCGTCCGCGGGAAAGGGATCGTACGGGTGTTTTTTATGCCCTACCCGACGGCAGTCATATCGTAGAAGCGATTTTTCCTATGCACGAGCCCAATGGCATTGGCTTGTCAGCGGACGAAAGCGAACTCTTTGTGGCCGAAACGCCGACTGGCCATCTTTGGGCCTACGCGCTCAGCGCTCCGGGCGTCATCGATAACAGTAAGGCCCGGCGTTTGTTAAACGGGCGTTCTGGGTTCTATATGTTCGATTCGCTAGCGGTGGATGCAAACGGAGATGTGTGCGTCGCTACCCTGATCGATGGCGGTATCACGACCTTGTCCGCGGCTGACGATGCACCAGTGTTCCTGCCCATGCCCGATCGGATCACCACCAATATCTGTTTTGGTGGAGCGGAGTTGAAAACAGCCTTTATTACATTGTCTTCCACAGGACAACTGGTAAGCATGGACTGGCCGACGGGCGGCCTACCCCTGAATTTTCTTAACAAATGAAGCATGAGACCCACAGGACGCGACGACTGGTCTTGCTCTGCATCACCCTGCTCCTGAGCGGTGCTTGTGTCGCCGCCGAGCGTCTGCATCTGATCATTCCTGCAGGCCCGGGCGGTGGTTTGGACGCGACGGCCCGAGCGCTAGGTAACGCCTTGGTAGCGACGGATATCGCGGCAAATGTCAGCTACGAAAACCGTTCCGGCGGCGGTGGCGGTAAGGCCATGGCCTACTTTGTGTCCAGTGGCGACACGCTAAAGAACACACTCTTAGTCAATTCAGCGCCCTTGATTGTTCGGTCTTTGCAGGGCTTGTTCCCCCATTCCTACCGAGATTTAACGCCCATTGCGGGCTTGATCGCCGATCCCGGAGTGATCGCGGTTCGTGAGGATTCCGAGTTTCAGAGCTGGCGCGATGTTGCCGCCGCGCTGAAGAGTGGGAAGAAACGGGTCTTTGTGGCCGGCGGATCCGTCAAGGGCAGCTTGGATCACATCACCCTGTCACTGCTGGCCCAGGCCGAAGGCATTGATCCACGCCGGGTTCGGTACTTGGCCTATGACGGCGGTGCCAAAGCCCAGTTGGCTTTGTTGAGTGGTGAAGTCGATGTCATGGTCAGCGGGCTAGGCGAAACCTTGGCTGCCCATCGAGCGGGTACCGTCCGCATTTTAGGGGTGACCAACGATCGTGATGACATGGCCGGCATGTCGAGTTTTGCCGAGCAAGGCGTCGACGTCGTGTTCTATAACTGGCGTGGCGTTTTTGCTCCCCGGAATACGAGCGCAGAAAAACGTGCCCAACTGAAGGCTCAGATGACTGCAGTAACCGGTTCGGCGGCCTGGCAGGAACAACTGTCGCGCTACGGCTGGCAGCCGATGTTCTTTTCCGGCGATGAATTCACCGCCTATCTGGCTGAACAGGAGACCTTGCTGACCGATGTCATGACCCGTTTGGGGCTTATTCGACGGTGATCTTTCGATTGCTCTTGGTTGCTCTGTTCGGCTTTGGCGCTGGTTATCTGCTCCTAGTTGCTCAGATTGAATTGGACCCTTGGAGTGCCAGCGATACGATCAACTCCCGTACCTTGCCCCAGATTTACGGCGTCCTGCTCTGCGTAGCCGTGCTCGCATTGGCGTTTGCGCGGCGAAATTCTCAGGGTTCGGCACCAGGCCCTGCAAAGCGAAAGGTGAGGCGCTTGGCTTGGCTTAGCGCGCTGATCTGTTTCTTCATTGTCAGTCTCCTGTGGCTAAACCTGTGGGTGGCGTTAGCCGGTCTGCTGTTTGGAGCCGTGTGGACCATGGGGGAAAGGCGCTGGTCTGTGATTTGTGCCTTGTGCCTAGGCATTCCCTTGGTGGGATTTGTGCTTATCGAGCATGTACTGCTCATGACGATACCGCTCAGCTGATGCTTGAAGGCATTTTAACCGGCATCGCGACGGCCCTGACCCTGCAGAACGTGCTTTGGGTCGCCTTTGGTTGCCTGGCGGGGACCTTGATCGGCATGATGCCCGGACTCGGCCCCATCAGCGCGATTGCGTTGATGATCCCGGTGTCTTACTCCCTCGACCCTACCGGCGGGCTGATCATGATGGCCGGTGTGTATTACGGCGCGGGTTTCGGTGGTTCGACGCC
>Ga0213863_10000075_pt1 | contig 73712 bp, 69 predicted proteins | sample PICome_8_FD_160128 | JGI IMG/M metagenome (GOLD analysis project Ga0213863, IMG submission 160128) | Coastal seawater microbial communities near Pivers Island, North Carolina, United States - PICO497 | ecosystem: Environmental > Aquatic > Marine > Coastal | place: USA: North Carolina...
CTCGGATTCATGTTCGGCTTTAGAACAATTAAAGTCAAACAACAGCGCCCCATTAACTTAGACATTATATGGATTTTTGGTAAATTTTGTCGAATTAACGCCTTTCAGTTAGACAAATTGGCGGCGCAGCGGCTTTCAGTACAATATGTCCAGCCTTATTCGCAAAGGCATTCTCATGACCGAACCCCATGTCGCCATTGTCGGAGCCGGTCTTACGGGTCTCCAGATTGCACGACAGCTCTCCAAGGCAGAGATCTCCAACACGCTTTTCGACAAAAGCCGAGGTGTAAGCGGCCGTTTAGCCACCCGTCGAGCCGAAGTTGAAGGTCACACCCTGCGATTCGATCATGGCACCCCAAGCCTTACCGCATCTCAGAAAGCGCAAATCAGCGCGTTGCGTGCACCAACCCAACTGGCATTAGTCCCATGGATTCCTTCATCACCAAAGACACACAGTGAACCGCACTTTAGGCTCGCCCCCGGCATAAATGGCGTCGGCAAATGGCTGGCTCAGGGCCAGAATATTGCGCTGAACATGCCGGTCACTGCATTACGGCGCAGCGATGGCGGGAACGCCTGGCAGATCGTCTGTGACAGTACACTGTCGCCCCAGACCTTTGACATGGTCATCACCACCACCCCGCCCCTCCAAGCAGCTCACATACTGCAAACTACCCACAGTCCTTTGACTGGAACCCTGAGTACCCTGCGCTCCGAGGGATGCTGGTCGCTCATGCTGGTGACCGAACACCCCTTGGACATCCCACCGCTCCTGATACCACGCGACAGTTTTATTGAGCGTGTGGTCAGCGAGCACACCAAGGGGCGTTTCAGCAACCAATGGGGGGTCTATACACTTCAGGCCAGCCGGCCATGGAGCCAACACCGTATGCAAGAAGACCCGATGATCGTCGGAGAAGAGATGCTGAGCGAGCTTAATCGTCTGGCCTATGGGCGACCAAACGTCATCTATCAACGCATGCATCGATGGCTTTATGCCGGCGTTGCGGAACCCTTGGGCGACGCCTTTTTGCTGGACACTGAGCGCAACCTGATGTGTGCCGGCGATTGGTGTCTAGGCAACGATGTCACGAGCGCTTTGAAGAGTGCCGACGCTGCATCGTCAGCGGCCATTGAAGTATTGAGTTAATCGTCATGAGCCTCTGACGCTCGCGTCACCATGGCGATATTGCAAAAGGAACGCAGCTCTATGGCCAAACGATCTGGCGCGAGCAAGCCCGCCCCGGCGACGCAAGCGGAGAGGGTTGACTCGTAGAAATGCTGATCTAGCATCCGCACCAGCCCATCGCGTCCTAAGTAGCCACCACCAGTCGCCAGCAATAACGCTAACGCGGTTATCCGTAACGCTTTCATCAACCCTCCCCCCCAGAAACGACCTCCACCTTAAACGCTCCTCCTCATCGGTGCCATCCACAGCTTGGTAGAACGCGGCCTTAAGATCCAAACCCAGTGACCCCCAGTCCAAGACCAAGACCAAGACCAACACTCGATTGACGGCACCTGCAACGCGAATTCCGCCAACACCTGCCCGCCAACGCGCAAGGGATTTATCAAGACGGCCCCATCGTTAAGACGGCCCCACCACTAAGACGGCTTATGAAGAACGACCAACACGGCTGTAAATATCCGCTAGCGGCTTTCGCGAAATATCAGGCAATCGACAATGTTCAGCCGGGTAGCCTACCACCAGCAACAAAAACGGTTTTTCGTTCTTAGGCCGCTCAAAGGCCGAGTTCAAAAAAGCCATGGGACTCGGGGTATGGGTCAGGGTGACCAGACCAGACAGATGCAATGCGCAGATTAACAATCCGCAAGCGATGCCAACGGATTCCATCGGATAATAGTTTTTGCTCCGCTCTCCCTCCGCAGACACGGCGGTTTTTTCCATAAAGACACCAACAAGCACCGGTGCCGTCTGCAAAAACGGTTTATTCGCATCCGTTCCCAGCGGCGCCAACGCGTCCAACCACTCTTGGGACGCTCGCCGTTCATAGAAAGCCTCCTCCTCAAGCTCAGCTGCTTGGCGAATGGCCAATTTCACTTCCGGGTCTGTCGTCACCGCGAAATGCCAGGGCTGTTTGTTGGCTCCACTGGGCGCACTGCCAGCCGCCAGAATTGCTTGATTAATCACTCGCATGGGTACCGGCCGATCGGAAAAATCCCGCACGCTACGACGCGCCTGCATCTTCGCGCAGAAGCTCTCGGCTTGAGCGATCATTACCTCAGGCGCCAATTCCTGAAACTCGAGCGACTGGCTGCCATCGTGTGCGGTCATTGAACTCTCGCCAGTTCGCGCTCGGTCACCCGAGCAAAGAAACTGCCGCCATAGACTAAGGCCTCATCGTTAAAATCGTAACCGGGGTTATGCAGCGCACTGCTGTCTTCGCCATTGCCGATAATCAGATAACAGCCCGGTACGCGTTCCGTCATAAAGGAAAAATCCTCCGAACCAGTGCCGGGCGCGCCGGTGCGCAACACATTGTCTTCACCGGCAATCGAGGCACAAACGTCGCCAGCAAACAGGGTAACTTCGTCATCGTTTACGACCGGATGAAACGGCACCCGAAAATCCAGCGCCGCTGACGCGCCAAAACCAGCAGCGAGATTCCGCGCAAGTTCTTGGATCTGCTCTTCCAGCTCACGCATCTTCTCCATGGAAAAGCATCGGACAGTGCCAGAGATCTGGGCCGTGTCCGGGATAACGTTATACGCATCGCCGGCATGTACCTTAGTAATGGACAGCACCACGCTATCGTTCGGCGACGTGGCGCGAGACACCAGAGTTTGCAATGCGGTGATCAACTGCGCCGCAATGGGGATAGGGTCGATGGCCAAGTGCGGGAAGGCCCCATGACCGCCCTTGCCTTGAATATCGATATCAAAAAACGCCCCTGCCGCAGTTCTAACCCCCGGCACGGCGGCGAACCTACCAAGAGGCAGCCCTGGACCATTGTGCATGGCGTAGATACGGTCGCAGGGAAAATCCTCAAACAGACCATCAGCTATCATCGCCTTAGCACCCCCCAAACCTTCTTCCGCAGGCTGAAAAATAAAGTTCACCTGACCCTGAAAATCACGCGTGGCGGCCAGATACTTTGCGGCAGCCAGCAGCATGACGGTATGACCATCGTGACCACAGGCGTGCATAGTGCCTTGTTGGGTAGAACGGTGATCAAAGGTGTTCTGCTCTAAAATCGGCAGCGCGTCCATGTCAGCGCGCAGACCAATCGATCGGGTAGTATTACCCTCACGCAGCACACCAACTAAGCCGGTCTGGCCGATTCCTCGATGCACCTGCACACCAAAAGCCTCGAGCTTTGCTGCAACAAAATCTGCGGTGCGATTCTCCTCAAATCCCAGCTCGGGGTGAGCGTGCAGGTCCCTGCGCCATCCGGCAAGTTCCGCCTGCATGGCTTCAATATCGGCAACCAAATCCATATCACTCTCCCTATGGCAACGTGCGACAGCCTCCAGTATCCGGAATTTTCGCCACATGCCAACCAAGACGGCCGCTACCTAGAGACGGGCCCGATGTAAAGGAGCCTTAATAAATGCGACAGCGTAGGATTGACGACTGTCCGTATTACCCAATCGATCAAAGCTGTATCAATGACCCTAACGAAAACCTCACCCTCAGGTGCCCCCCTGATCTCTGACTACTACTACCGCTGGATCGTCCTGCTCTACGGCGTGGTGTTGCAGGCCATTAGTGTCGGGACGATCATCTACTGTTTTGCTTTGTTTACGCTGCCGTGGCTAGATGAATTTGGTTCCAGTCGGCGCGATCTGATGCTTACTATTGCGCTGCTGCAGATTGGTGCCGGCATTCTAGGCCCGCTCGCCGGACGAGCACTCGACACCTTTCCGCTGCGGTGGGTCATACTCACTGGCCTCGCCTCCATGGTGTTAGCACTCGCCCTCGCTCAACAGGTAACGGCTCTTTGGCAGCTCTGGCTGATTTACGCCACACTGCTGCCGGTGGCAATGACGCTTATGGGTACTTTGGCAAGCCAGACACTGGTGAGCAGATGGTTTACTGACAACCGCGGCTTCGCTCTGGGCGTATCGGCAATTGGCACCAATGTCGGCGGCATCATTCTGCCTATCTTCGTTTCCGCTTGGCTTTTGCATGTGGGCTGGCGAGGCACCTTGAACAACCTGCTGATATTGGCTGTTGCAGTGGTATTGCCTCTGACACTGCTAATACTCAGACGATCGCCTGCTACGGTAACCGATGAGCGGGCTACGGATCACATTGACCAGCGGGTCTGGACGACCAAAGAAATTCTGACCACATCCCTGTTCTGGATTCCCTTTTGCGGTCTGGCCCCACTGAGTATGGCCTTCGGCACACTGCAGTTTAATTTGGGCATCATCGTGCAGGACATCGGTTTAGACGGCGACGTTACGGCCGGGCTTATTGCGCTGACGTCTGTCTCCATGGTCTTGGGAAAACTTTTTTTTGGCATCATGGGCGATCGAGTCGATCACCGAAAACTTTACTGGGTCGCCAATGCAGCGACCGTTATTGCCGTTCTGCTGATCATGAACGCACAAAGCCTAGAGGTTCTGGTGATCGCCACGTTTGCCACCGGGATTTCCGGCGGCGGCATACTGCCGTTGATGGGCTTGATGTACAGCTACCGATTTGGTGTCGCCTCCTTTGGCCGCGTCATGGGATTTGGCATGCTGACCATTATGGCCGGAGCCATCAGCCCCATCGGTGCCGGTTGGGTATACGACCTGTACGGTAGCTACAGCTACGCGTTTATCGCCCTCATCATCATCATGCTGCCCAGCGGTATCGCGATGGCCTGGCTAAGAGAGCGATAAGGTGTCATCGATCAGGCGACAATGCCCTGTTCGGTCATTGCTGCGATGCGGGCCTGAGATACCGCAAAGCTTGCCAACACTTCCTGCGTGTGCTCGCCGTGATCTGGACTTGGCCTAGAGGGCGTGAGCCGTTCGCCGCCAAAGCGTGCAGGAGATTTCACCACTCGCATCTGACCCATAATCGGATGATCGATCACTTCCAGCGTGTCATTGGCCGCGAGCTGCTCTTGGGCTAAGACCTCATCTCGATCCAAACATCGTGCGCAGGGAACATCGGCCTCTTTGAGCTTGGCGAGCACCTCTTCGGTTGTGAACTGAAGGTAGGCTCCCGCGACTTCCTGCTTAAAGGCCTCTAAATTCGCCACCATTTTTTCAAAGCTGTTGAAGCGCTCATCCGCCAACAAATGTTCCATGCCCACCGCAATCAATGAGCGCATCTGCATATCTTGATTCCCGGCAGAAATAGTCACCGCTCCATCCTTGGTCAGGGTAAGTTCGTACAGCAGATCAATCAGCAACGGACCGGGTTCGTGGTCTGGGTCGAGCAGCGTATGATTTTGAAAACCGTCAGGAAAAATAAAGAACAAACCGGAATCCAGCATGGACAGATCGATGTGTTGCCCCGCTCCGCTTCTTTCCCTGACGAATAGCGCGCATGTCACTGCCTGACATGCCGTGTAAGCGGTGATTTTGTCGCAGATCAGTGTCCTGAAAAAACTGGGCTCATTCTTACCTTGGGCCGCGGTAAGTCCGGCTTGAGCTTGGATAATGGGATCGTAGGCCGGCGCACCGCCGAGAGGCCCCTCCTTGCCAAAACCCGAAATCGCCGCATAAATCAGGCGCGGGTTTAGCTTACGTAGCGCCTCACTGCCCAAGTTCAGCTTATCCATAACCCCAGGGCGAAAGTTGTGAATGAAAATATCAACCTGCGGTATTAGCTCACGAATCAGTTCTTGACCCTCTGACTCCTTGAGGTTGACCCGAATGGATTGCTTGCCACGATTGCAGTTGGCGAAGAGCGAAGAAATACCGCCTTTACTCGCCCCAATATAGCGCATCGGATCACCAACATTCATTGGCTCCACCTTAATGACCTTGGCCCCTTGCTCCGCCATCATCATGGCCGCAAACGAGGCGGTAATCATGGTTGAAAACTCCAGTACAGTTATCCCTTCAAGTGGTTTCATTTTTCCCCCAAGAACTGTTCATTCACTATCGTTAGACTTTTGGTCCCGTGTAAACGTATGCCTACTAGGTTCGTCGAGGCAAGCGAAGAGTGGCCGCCAGTCCGATAACACTGGTTACTGCAGACAACAAAAACACCAGAGTAAAGGATCCAGCCGCATCAGCAATCCAACCACCGATAGGTGGTGAAATCATTTGAGCCACACCAAACACTAAGGTTGCCCCAGCAAAACTCGCGCCGTAATCCTCGGCTGACGTATTTTCTACCACATAAAGTGTGATCAAACTTGGCAATGCACTGAACAAAATTCCGATACCGATGCAGGCAAGCCAAACAGGTAGCGCCAGTCCCGTCAGAACAATCAATGAAAAAACAGGCCAACTAGCAAAAGCAAGGGCCAGCGCAAATCGCACGCCAAGCCGCTGGGCCATGGTGGTGAACAACGGCCCACCAAAAATCATGGACAAGCCGAGCAAGGAAAACGCCCACGATGCACTGGCAGAAGTCCACCCACTGTCGTCTTCGAGCCGAGTAGTCAGAAAACCTAGTACCAGCAGATACATGAAGCCAAAACAAGCATAAGCCAGGATCAAAGGCAGCCAGCCTTGCATACGTTGCAGCGCAGAAAAACCGCCCAGCCCGCCACCGCCACTGGGACTGGCCTGTTGATGCCGCACCAGAAAAAACACGGCGATCATGACGACAAAACCAATCGCAAACTGAATCTGATAGACACTCGACCAAGCGGCATCGCCCAGAGAGTTTCGCAAGGAACCACTGACCGAACTGGCGAAAACCACACCTAGGCCAATACCCGACCCCATCAGACCAACGGCCAGCGGCCTCCGGTGACTGGGGATGGCGTCCGCTGCAACCACAGGTGCGGGTATCCACAGCAAGGCACCGCCCACTCCGGCCAACGCCAGCGCCGACGCTAGTGCCGCGGGTGATGAGCTGATACCCGCACTGAACAGGCCAACGACCACCATCAGCAATCCCAAACGCATTATGGCCAGCAAGCGATAGCGGCCGGCAATCCAAGACACCAGCAACGTGCCACACAAATAGGCACCCACATTGGCTCCGCCAATAAGGCCCGCCAACGTATTACTGATACCCATATCGTCTCGCACAGCCGGCAGCAATACGCCATAACTGAAGCGACCGAAGGCTTGACCCACGGCGGCTGATACCGCCATCAGCAGCACCACGATCCAGCCACTGCGCAGAAACGATTTCGATTCGGAGTCGGGATGTTGCGTATTCATTGTTTTTATTCGCGCCGGCTTCGGTAACGCTCAGACCACGCCATCACCGAGGGTCATTTCTTTTTGCCGAATCCGGCAATGCGTTCCGCCATATCCGGCCCTGTACCAGCGCCGTTGTAGACCTCGTAAGCCAGTCCTTCGGCTAGGCTCATACCGTCTGTGCCGTTGAGCAGCGCCTTGTAGCCACGCAAGGAGTGCCAAGAGTTTTGCAGCATCTCATGGCAGTACGCGATGACCTCTGCTTCAAAGGTATCGTCTGCAAAAACCTGAACCACAAGGCCCATGTCCAGCGCTTGACCCGCACTGTAGGTACGGGCGGTCAGCATCATCTCAGTAGCCTTAGCATTGCCAACTTTTCGCGGCAAACGCTGACTGATACCCCAAACTGGCTGGAGCGCCCACTTGCCGTGGGTATCGGCGAACTTGGCGTTCGCACTGGCAACAATCAAATCTGCGGCCAGCGCAAGTTCCAATGCACCGGTGTAACAGTGGCCGTGAACGGCACTGATGACGGGCTGGGGCAGATTCGTGAGCGCCTCGATAACCTTGGCCTGAAAATTCGGTCTGGGCAGTTTTTCCCCAGTGGCAATGTCGCCCAAGTCATGGCCAGCTGAAAAACATCGGCCGGCACCCTGTATCACCACGCAGCCAATCGTCTCTGGTGTGTTCTCAATGTCCTTGGCGTGAGCATAGAGCTCTTGAAACAGCGCCACATTCAGCGCGTTGAGTTTGTCAGGCCGATTTAGGGTGAGTACGGCAACGCCCTCAATGTCTTGGCGTAAAACGAGTTCAGTCATAGCGCTCTCTTCAGTCCTGGGAAAAAAAAGGTGTGCCGTCTAAGTGCAGCATGATGTGGTTGGACAACGCGGCTTTGCGGTGCCGAGAGGCCGCTTGAAAGTCTGGTGAGGCGAGCATTTCAATGAAAGCGCGTCGGGTTGGAAACACCATAACCGCGGCTGTGTCGAAATTCAGATTGTCTGGACCAATCATCACCTGATCCAGCGTCGCGCTGAAAGCCACATGACCGCCCAGCGCTGTAATCGCCTGACCCGCCTCCGCCGCGTAAGCGGCATAGGCCTCCCTACCGGATACATTGGCCGCATCGGTACCGTACTCAGGATCCTCGGGCTGGTATTGGGCTTGTTCGTTAAACCAAAAGAGATTTAACGCCGCAACCGGTGCATCGTGATCGCCTCGCATCAGCTCCGCTATCTGAGCTTCGCTGGGTGTCAAATACGACTCCATCCTTTCCCCACAATCCTCCGAACCAGACCCGTACCATACCTTTTTATCGGTTATCTGCGCACCCCCGGCGATTCGAGCGCAAGACCCTGCGAGCGCCAGACCAAGTAGAGCTCCAACTCCAGATAGGCTCGGGATCCCAAGGCTTGAGGTTCAGCTCTGACCCCGGTCTCGCAATTTTGCAGCCGTCGATGCAGCGAGCCAAGAGACTGCCACTCGAGTCGATAGGCTGGAAAAGCGTTGGGTTGGCCTTGGCTAAGACGATCACCCCGCAGCATCTTCCCCCAGGACTGATCGTGACATTGGTGACACGCCAGATTGAGCTGGCCGCGCCTCTGAAAAAAATATGCTTCACCTGCCTCTAACCATGGCGCAGCTTCCGCCGATACGTTGACTTGCGTCCTCAGGCCGCGAGATTGTTCCGCGACGTAGCTACTCAGCGCCAAAAGTTCCTCGCTCTCATAGGCCAATGCGGACAACTCTTGATGCTTCGTGCGACATGCATTGATACGGCCTTCCAGATTCAGCAATGTTTGTGCTTCCTCGTCGAAACGAGGGTAGCGCGAGGCAACGCCCACCATGCCCCGCTCGCCATGACAACTCACACAGGAGCCGCTGCCATGGCTTGTTTGGTAGGCCTTGGCCCCGGCCGCAACCCACAGGTAGCCTGGGTTGGCAAAGGCATCGTCCTGCAAAGCCCGGGTTTCCGGCGTGAGAAAACGATAGCCGGATACCGGCTGCTCCTTTGGTGATATCACGCTGCCCTCATTGCCCTGCGCGGCAACGCCCACGCTGGCAAGCCATAATCCGGCTAGAGTCAGCAACCGCACGATCTAGGTCACCGACAGTTCGGCTTGCTTGCTCCAGCGCAGGCCGGTTTGGTCCGTCCACTCAAAATCCAAGATTCCGCTGCGCTCAGCAAGCATATGAAATGTCAGCAAGGGGTTGGCCGCCACGCCCGGATGGAATTCCGCCTCAAATATCGTTTCTCCCTCTTGGCTGCAACGAAAGAATTTGATGATGTTCCGAGGAATGCGCTCGCCCAGCGTTCCGCGTCGATACCCGGACTCCATGGGGTGCTGAATCATGACCTTGATTTCGATCACCTCGCCCGCCAAAACGCCCTGAGGTACCGCCAATCGAATTGTAGGTTGCTCGTTCATATCACGCAGGCCGCTAACGTCACGATGCTGTGTCCGTAGCCCGACCACAGCTCACCGTCATGCATTTCCGCGATGGCGTAAATACGTTGAGAATCTGCCAAGCGAATACGAGTACTCATCTTCGCCAAGCCTGCTCTCGGCCCAAGTTCAAAGCTTGCAATAATCGGCAAAGGATTGGACTGAGACACGACTAAAATGCGCCGCACGAAATCCTCCGCCGTCATGGGACTGTCCACCGCCACGCTCAGCGGTACTGAGTAGCCGTTTTCAGAAATTGCCGGCACCGAAACCGTCACACGGCCGCTGCGCACCCTGCGATCTGCCCCAAAAAAATCGACAACCGCTTGGTCTACCTGCCGTTTTCCCGCCTCGGCGTCCGCCGCAGCCGAAGACAAAAGTCCGCTGGCTGGCAGAGCCACAGCAGCCTGTAAAAAACGCCTTCTCGGTAGATTTCGATTCATGGCACACCACTTCGACGTTGTGACAAATACGCCACCAAGTGCTCTATCTGCAAGGCGGTCAGGACTGTCTCGCCTTCAAACGCATTAGCCACCCGATGCAGATTCTCCCTGCGATAGTACGGCGGCATGATGGTTTGCGCATTGAGTATCGAACTGTCCACGATACGCAGTCTGAGTTGGCCCGGGCTTAGGCGGTCGCCCACATCGCTCAACTCGGGGCCGATATCGCCCTGAAAGGGCGCGTCGAGCCCTTGGACTCGATGGCAAAGGACACAGTGACCGCTATCGCGTGAAACAAAAAGGTGCTCGCCCGTCGCTGCCGACGCCGGACGTTCTGTCAGAGGAGCAACAATGGCGTCGCCAAAAATTTGCGGATTGACCTCAGCGTCTGCCGACGCGCCAATCAACATCAATACCGCCCAAAGGATCGTCTTCAACCGAAGGTCTCCTGAGTAATTGCGCGAAACCAATCCGCGGCATGATCCGCTTCTTGGGCCCGAAGCCCTGCCGGGGCGATGAGGGGACTGGCACCGGCTGCAGCAGTAATGGAAACAAACTGATCTTCTTGTGTTTGATAGGCACCACTTATCGAAATGGCGCTGTGCGGTTCCAGATAGGAGTAACAGGTATTCGCCAAAACCGTCGATTGGGGAGCCATTCCGCGGAACAAGCGTGCCAAGGCGATCGCGCAGACCTTGGCTTGGGCGTTAGCGGAGAATGCGGATTTGGGCATGGGAGCCGCAATGGCCGCATCACCGATCACATGAATATTCGGCTGCAGACGCGACTCAAAACTCAGACTGTTTACGGGACACCAGCCCGAGAGATCAGCCACACCGGCACGGTGGGCGATCAGCCCGGCCTGCTGTGGCGGTATGACATTGGCCACATCCGGCGTGTAAGTCTCAAAATCCGTATGCAGGCGCATGGCCTTGGGTTCTACCCGAATAACGCGACCGTCATTGGAGGCGCTCTGCCAGCGGATCTTATCGCCGTACAATTGCTTCCAGGCCTGCTGAAACAGTGCCTGCTTGGAGAAGCGTTCATTGCTGTCCAGTATCAGTATCTGCGCCTTGGGTTTGTTCCGTTTGAAATAACTGGCCATCAGACTCGCGCGCTCGTAGGGACCGGGCGGACACCGGTACGGTGCGGCCGGCACACTGATCACGACGAGCCCATCCTCGGGCATCGCTTCAATCTGTCGACGCAGTAAGATTGTCTGGGCACCAGCCTGCCAAGCGTGGGGCATTTTCTCCGCGGCCTGTTCCGACATGCCAGACAATCGGTCAAAGTTAAACATCACACCCGGCGCAAGCACCAAGCGGTCGTAGTCGATGGTCGAGCCGCCTTGCAGCCTGACCTGCCGCTTCGTCGCATCCACATCGACCGCCATACCGCGTACAACCTCAACGCCAGCGGCCTCAAGGGCACGGTAGTCGAAGGTTTGGGCTGCCAAATTTCTCTGACCGGCAATGACCAGATTACTCATAGGGCAAGAGACGTAGCGATCGCGAGCTTCTATCAAGACGACGGTGATTTCCGGTGACAGCCGCTTAGCGAAACGCGCCAGCGTCGCGCCAGCAAATCCGCCGCCAACCACCACCAACCGGGGCTTTGGCTTAGTAGCCACCGCCCGACCGGGTAGCAGCGCAGAGGCGGCCATCGCCGCCAACAAATGGCGTCTGCGTAATTCCTTCATGGTGCTCGTTCATCTTGGGCCAGTACATTCGCAATGCCGCGAATCTGAATATCACTGTAGGCGTGAATGAGACGATGCATGGCGCTTTGACCACCTGAGCGTTGTAACGCCAACATCTGCTGCTCGATAGCCCTGGCACTCAGACCTCGCAGACTGGGCACAGCGGCTCCTGAGGTCAGGCCATGACACCCGGAGCACACCGCCGCCTGACTCGCTGATTGGGTCAGCGCCACCTCTGTCGCCTGGAGCTGGCCGCTAACGACCAGACCCAACAACAGCAAGGTTGCGTGACGGTAGCGCATCGATCAGGCCCGCAGGCTTTGATCCTTTAGCGGAAGCTGACGAATCCGCTTGCCCGTCGCGGCAAAAATCGCGTTCAGGACAGCAGGTGCCGCAACCCCAATGGTGGGTTCGCCAACCCCGCCGAAGAAACCGCCGGATGGCATGATGATGACTTCCACCTTAGGCATCGCCGCAATTTTCATCGACGGGTAGGTATGGAAGTTATCTTCTTGGAACTCACCGTTGGCTAAGGTGCTTTCGCTATAAAGCGCGCCGGACAATCCGTACACAAAGGAGCCCTGAACTTGAGCTTCGATCTGCTGGGGATTAACTGCCGTGCCGCAATCGGTTGCGGCGACAATGCGATCCATGGACAGCTTACCGTCGTCGTCAACACTCACCTCAGCACATGCGGCCACGTAGCTGCCGAAAGAGTGCAAAAATGCGAGCCCGCGAGCCTTGCCATCATTACTGCCCCAGCCACCCTGCTCCGCAGCAGCCTTGAGCACGGCAGCACTTTTTGGATGGTTCTTCATCAGCGCCAATCGAAACTCCAAGGCGTCGCGACCCGCAGCATGCGCCATTTCTTCGAGAAAGCACTCCAGATAGATGGTGTTTTGGTTCACGTTTACACCGCGCCAAAATCCAGGACGGATGGGAGGATTACGCATGGCGTGATCCACCAACACGTTGGGAATATCGTAGCAAATGGAGTGATCGTCCATGCTGGGATTCAGGCCTTCCTTAATCACACCCTGAAACTGTAGGTAGTCGGCACCTTCCACCAAGGCGTGAGGCATCAGACCAGCAAGAATCGACTGCCCGGAGATGCGCATATGCAAACCCGTCAAATTGCCCTCGGCGTCCAAGGACCCGCGCATTTTGGCCATGGTCGTGGGATGAAAGAAACCATGCTTTTGATCTTCTTCACGCGACCATTGAAGCTTGATAGGCGTACCAGGAAATACCTTCGCAATTTCCACCACCTGGTGCACATAATCGCCTGCTCCGCGACGCCCGAAGCCACCACCCAAAATGGTTTTGTACACTTCGCATTGGGTCAGCGGCAGACCTGACGCTTCCGAAGCCGCAGCCAAGGCTGCCTCACCATTCTGAGTTGGGCACCACACCTCACAACGATCCTTAGTGAACACGGCCGTCGCGTTCATGGGTTCCATGGGTGCGTGGTTCTGAGATGGCACCTTATACGTCGCCTCCACTTGGGTCGCAGACGCGCCAAAGGCAGCTTCCACATCACCACCCCAATTCCCTACATAGGCATCATCAGCAACCAGGCCGTCTTCCAGCAGAGCAGTGACCGCCGCATCATCAAAATTAGCATTGGGGCCTCGGTCCCACTCGATGGGCAACTGTTTCAACGCCGAGTGTGCTTGCCACCAGGTGTCCGCTACCACGGCAACGCCGTTGGTACCCTGACTGGTGACGACGGCAACCGCACCCTTGACTCCCGGCATCTTGCGAATCGCGCTTTCATCGAAGCTAACAAGCTTCCCGCCCATCACTGGACAATCCATGATGCTCGCGCAGAGCATGTTAGGCAGACTGATATCTGCACCGTAAATCAACTTGCCAGTCAGCTTGTCAGCGGTATCCAGCCGCTTCAATGGCTTGCCCGCCACACGCCAATCAGCAGGATCGCGCAGGGTTACTTGCGTTGGCACCGGCACAGAGGCGGCTGCCTCCGCCACCTTGCCGTATGTGGTCGTTCGTCCTGACGATGCATGCGAGATTATACTCTCGGCGGCAGTACATTCGGCCGCTGGGACATTCCACGCATCCGCTGCTGCTTGAACCAACATCAGTTTCGCTGCGGCACCGCCCTCGCGCACGTATTGGTGACTGCCGCGAAGCCCGCGACTGCCGCCAGTTGAGAAATCGCCCCACACGCGCTCTCGCGCCACGTTTTGTCCCGGGGTAGGGAACTCATAGGTGACCTTGTTCCAATCACAATCCAACTCTTCGGCGACCAGTTGAGCCAATCCGGTGAGAGTACCCTGCCCCATCTCGGAGCGAGCAATGCGAATCGTGACCGTCTCATCAGAAGCAATATGTACCCACGCATTCACCTCGTCATAGGCGCTAGCCGAGGCAACCGTCGGGCGTGTCGTCATGCCTAGGGCCAGTCCAGCGCCTAGTGTTGACGTGGTAACCAAAAATCCGCGTCGAGACACCGTCATTGCTTTGTTCATTGACTCGCTCATGCCGTTTCTCCCTTGCTCTTCTTCGCCACTTCTTTGGCCAAGTGCACGCCTTCACGCACGCGCTGAAACGTGCCGCAGCGGCAAATATTGGTGATCTGGCTGTCGATCTGCGCATCATCCGCATCGGGTGAGGCATTCAGCATGCCGGATACCGCCATGATCATGCCGGGCTGACAGTAGCCGCATTGGGGCACATCCAGTTCGGCCCATGCCTGTTGTACCGGGTGAGAACCGTCTGCCGACAAGCCCTCGATGGTTGTAACCTTGGTCGTTTCACTCACTGCGGCCAAGGGCATGACGCAGCTACGCACGGCGACCCCGTCTAGGTGCACAGTGCAAGAACCGCATTGGGCGATACCGCAGCCATACTTTGTACCGGTAAGCCCCAAATGCTCGCGCAACACCCACAACAGCGGCGTGCTGTCCTGCGCATCAACCTTTACCGGCTGACCGTTAACATTCAACGTCTTCATCTTCGATCTCCCTTGGTCTAAGTACCCAAAACCGTTTCGCAAATCATACTAGAAGCTAGCTGAGGACAAGTCGATACTGCTACCTCCGCGCTTATTTAAAGTTAGCACGAAAGTGTTGCTGATTTGTTTCCGACCCAGGCCCTAGACGTGGGCTGTGGAGACCAAAAACGCTTTCTGACACTATGCTTTTGCGGAGGAAATCCTAATAGGAGGAATTCCAGTAACGAGGAGCGTTCAATGACGACAGTCATAAAGCCATTTGTGCCGGAAGTAGAGTTGACCACCGGTCAACCTGAACCAATCGCAGCCAACGCAGGCAGAGCCTATACCAGTCTTGACGTCGACGGCGACGCTGGCACCGCAGCGGCCATCAGCGACGCGCTGAAGCAGATCGCCAGCGGCGAAGGACAGGCGGTCACCGATTTCATCGAGAACGCCGCACCGGGGCCGATAGAGACACCTTGGGGAACCGGCTTCCGGCGCTACGCCGAGTGCCAAGCACATATTGAATCCAGCGGTATGCAGGCGCCCGAGGGCGGCCTTGCTCTGCCTTTGCACTATACGGTCTTTGATGCTCCTTCCTATTCCGTGGTGCCGTCTAATACAATTTGGAAGGACCCGACGCGCCGGGCAGACGCAGCCAAACTCGCCAAAGACGAACGCGACAACGCTAGGCGCAGCCTCTACTTCCCGCAAGTCATGCGCGACGCGCGACGCATCTCACAATACTATCCCGGACTGTCACCGAACTCCCCCGAATGCATGGACAAACTGGGCTTGTCATTGGCCGCTTGCGAATCCCAGTGCCAGAACTTCTACGACTCTGACGAAGTTCGCTCAGTGTTCTATGCCGAAATGGAGCAGTTATTGCTGGCGTTTTTCCCTGATGCCAGCGACGCCCTCGTCTTCAATCACGACATCTTTGACAAAGATTACGAAGGCGATCGTACCGAAGATCAAGATGCCAAAAACCCAGGCGTCAACGCCAACTACGCCAACTTGGTGCACAACGATTTGAATGACAACAGTGGTCGGGTTAGATGCCGGGAACTGCTGACGCGAAACCTTCGAAACTTTGGTCGCGAACAGCATTACACAGAGGCTCAGGCAGACGAAAAAATGTCCCGTCGTTTCATGTCAATCAATTTGGCCAAGCCCATGGAGACCGTTGAGCAAAACCCATTCGTGCTCTGCGCCTGGCCCTCCTTCGCCGATCAGCCCTACATCAACAACTATCGGGTCTATGACGACCGCGTCGGTGAAACCACTCGCTTCACCTATCGCCCGACCCACGAATGGTATTGGCTGCCTCATCAGCAGCCCCATGAAGTGTCAATGCTCAAGTGCTATGACTCTGTTACAGACGGCTCGGTTTCTCGCTGGTCTTTCCATTCCGCATGCATTGATCATACCGCGCCAGCGGACGCGCGCTGCCGGAAAAATGTCGTCGTGCGAGCTTTCGTATTTTTCTAGAACCCCACATCAACAATAAAAGAGCAAACGCGCATGGCGATACCAACCATTCTTGATACCGACATCGGTCACGACGTGGATGACGTATGGGCCCTCGCTTTCTTGCTTCGCTGCCCAGAACTGGACGTCAAACTCATCACCACCAGCACGGGCGATACCGTTTACCGCGCCCGTCTGGTGGCCAAAATTCTGGAACTGATGGACTGCACCCACATCCCCATCGGCATCGGTATTCCTTTGGATGACAACCCCCATACCCACGACGGATGGCTGGGAGACTATGATCTCGACCAGTATTCGGGCACCGTGCTACCGGACGGTGTAGGCGCACTCTGCGACACCATCATGCGGGCGGACGATACGGTGTCGCTGATTTGCATTGGTCCGGTGCCCAACATCGCCGCAGCGCTCGCGAGGCAGCCAGAGATTACCGAGAAAGCTAAGTTCATTGGCATGCACGGCAGCATACGCCGCGGCTATCTCGACGCGCCCAAACCCATGCGAGAATTCAACGTGAAGATGCACGCACTGGCCTGCCGCGCCGTATTCGAGGCGAGTTGGGAAAAAGTCATCACGCCTTTGGACACCTGCGGTAACGTGATTCTGGACGGAGAGCGTTTTGCGAGCATTCGCCAAGCGGCAGAGCGCGACGGGCACGCCAGCGCGGCAGGCATCAGCATTGACAATCATCTGGGCTGGTTTGAGGCCGTGCGCTCATGGCCAATACTGAAGAATCTTGATCCCCTCAAACAAAGCTCGATTCTTTATGACTTGGTGGCCGTGTACTTGGGTTTCGCCGATGACCTGCTAGACATGGAAACACTGCCCATCGTAGTGACCCCGGACGGCAAAACCTTAGTCGACGCCACCGGCGAAGCGGTCCACTGCGCCATGAACTGGCGGGACAAAAATGCATTCTTAGACTTGGTAACCGAGCGACTGATTGGCGGTTCCCTATGACCAAGCGACCCAATGTCGTGGTGCTGTTTCCCGATCAACTCAGAGCTCAGTCCTTGCCACTGTTTGGCGAGACGCAAATTGCCACACCGCACATAGACCGTCTCGCCGACGAAGGCACGCTGTTGACCCAAGCCATTTCGAATTGTCCGGTATGCACTCCGGCCCGGGCCATGCTGCTTACTGGGCGCTATCCACAGACCACCGGCCACTTGATCAACACCACCCGAACCCGACACAGCGAAATTTCCATTGGCGACGCCTTTGCTCATCAGGGCTACAAAACCGGATGGGTGGGTAAATGGCACCTGCACACTGGCCTGTGGCCTGCCTTGGACCGTATGCCCCAGCATCCAGACTGGGTTCCCGAAGGCCGGGATCGTTTGGGCTTTGACTACTGGCGCGCCTACAACCAACACATGGTGTACTTCGATGGTTTCGTGCAAAAAGGCGATTGGAACTACGAGCGCTGGGATGGTTACGAAACCGATGGACTGATGAACTACGGCAAAGAATTTATGGATTCAGCCGGTGACGATCCCTTTTTGTTGTTTCTGTCACCGCATCAACCGCACTTCACACCCTTTACCTTTGCACCTGAGGCTTACTACGACCGGCTACCCCCTAGGCTAACCCTGCCCAGCAACGTACCCGAGCCGATGCGAGAATCGTCACTGGACATGTACCGGCACTATTTGGCCATGATCCTCGCCGTCGATGACATGCTGGGTAACCTGCTGGACTACCTTGATGAAAAGGGTTTGGCCGACAACACCATTGTCGTGTTCGCCTCAGACCACGGCACCCAAGGTGGATCACAGGGGGTAAATCCTTGGTCCAAGAAAAACCCGTACGACGCCTCTATCCACATACCCGGGATCCTTCGTTATCCGGGCACTGTGGCCGCTGGCGGTCGCTGCGACAGTATCGTGTCCATGGTGGATTGGTTTCCGACCCTGTGCGGTCTGGCCGGCATACCCGTACCCCGCAGCATCGAGGGCTCGAACAAAGCTGGCGCGATTCTTGGCGGTGACGACGGCGACGATTCCGCCTTTATCATGAACTTCTCGAAATGGTTCGACTGGTTCCAAGACGGCGCAGAATGGCGCGGCGTGCGCAGCCGAACCCATACCTACGCCCAGTGGTTAAATGGCAAGAAAGAGTTGTATGACCTACGCGACGACCCTTTGCAAATGAACAATCTGGCAGGGCTAGGCACCCGCGCAGAAACCGACATGCACCAACGACTTTTGGCACATCAGAGCACCCGCCAAGACGAGTTGGTCAAATGTACGGATTGGAAAAACTGGCTGGACAAAGAGCGCCGTGTGGTTCGAAATGCCTTTGGTGAACTCAGTCATCCGGAAAGCGAACCGGATTGGTCTTTGCTCCATTAGGGAACCTACGCTTATGAACACGCATCATTACCCCATCGCATTGCACGCAGATGTCATTACACGTTTTCAGCGGGACGGATTTGTGAAAACTAAAGATGTATTAAGCACTCAGGCGCTCAAACAGTATGCCGGCGCAGTTGACGCCGAGGTGGCACGCAGAACTGCCGCAGACAAACGCGAGGTATCGGACAAAAGCACCTACGAACAGAGTTTTATTCAGTGCATGCGATTGTGGGAGACCAGTGCAGACGTCAAGGCACTGTCATGCCATGCGGGGCTGGCGGGCATGGCAGCCCAATTGCTTGGCGTCGACAGTGTTCGCCTGTGGCAGGATCAGGCGCTTTACAAAGAATCCGGCGGCCGAGAAACCACCGCACATCAAGACGAAACCTTTTGGCCCATTGGTGCCGCACCCTTAATCAGCGCATGGATTCCATTCGACGCGATTACCATCCATAACGGGGCCATGGCCTATGTCCCCGGTTCACACAAAGCAGGGCCCTTGAAAACCGTGGACATCACCCACCGCTCGGAACCCTACGACATATTGGCCGACCCCAAACTTGGGGGCCAAAGCCCCCAGTGGGTCGATGTGGACCCCGGCGCCGTGGTCTGGCACGACGGATTTACCGTACATCAGGCATCAGCTAACGAAAGCCCTAATACGCGCCGTGTGTTCACCGTGGTCTACATCGCCAGCAATGCCGAACGCCTCAAAACATGGCCATGTTTTCCATTGGACCGCGAAAACATCGCGGTTGGCGATCGATTACGCGGCAGTGGTATGCCTATATTATGGCCACCGTCAACGGAACTGCCTGAGCCACCTGCATCGGTTGGTGAAACAGTGGGCCCGCAACAAAACGTACAACGGAGCTAAGAAAATGGGCCAGCATCCCATGGATAATATTCCAGTACGCCCGCTGAAATTTGACGCCACACATTCTGAGCCTGTCTGGAGCAAAAGCTCACCAGAGTTCGCCATGTTCATCAACGCCTTGGGTGTGGACGTACCTCACTTTGAACGGTTTTTGGTTCGCGTAATGCGTGAGTATCGTGTCGAACTGAGCGACCCAAAGCTGTTGCAGGACGTACAGGCCATCATTGGCCAGGAGTCTCACCACGCGTTCAACTTTTCCAAATGGACACAGCGCCTTGCCGAAAAGTACCCACAGGTTGGGCGAGTGGACGACGCTTGCAGCAAGACCTTTACCGGCATGACTCAACGCAGCAAAAAGTTTCAGATCGGCTTCGTCGCCGGCTACGAGACGTTTACCTTCTTGGGCGGTTTGATCATCTTGCAACGCTATCAGGAACTGATGGGTGAAGCCGATCCGGTGATGCGGGCCATATGGGTATGGCATCAGGTCGAAGAAGTAGAACACGGTGCCGTGGCCTTCGACTTCTACAACGCTTTTTACGGAGAACACGAGTGGTTCCGAAAGTTTATGGTGGTCCGCGCCTTCGGGCACATCCTCAGCGAAACCTTCAAGGCCTATGCTCCCATGGTGCGCGGCGAAGGTTTGTACAAAACTCCGGACAAAGCTCTCAAAGCCTGGCGTTTCTTCTGCCGCTTTGGCTTTGATCTGGCGTGGTCTGCCCTCCCAGTGCTGAAACGGGGCTACCATCCGCGCACCCACCCGATCTGCAACAACGCCCAAAACCCGATTGCGCTGGCATGGCGCGAGCATCATGAAAACGGCGGCGATGTGTTGTCTTTGAACGACAAAATCATGAGTGCACTGCTCAGGACTCAAACCAAAATGGAGTCAGGCGTATGACGGATCTCAGCACCCAAAACAGTGCCTACTTTCACCGGGTTGTACTGCACGCCATCATCGTACTCAGCATCGGTTTGATCGCAGGACTCATGCTGACCTTTTCCCTATTGGACGCCGTGAATCTGTGGCCCTTGCCGGTGTGGGAGGTGTCAATACCGGGTTCAAACCGGGGCTGGGCTACCGCCCATGTTGGCGGGATTCTTAACGGCATCATGCTGATCGCCCTAATCCATCTGGCAACCAAACTCGAGCTGTCCGAGCAGGATTTTCGGCTCAGCTCGTGGTCACTGATCATCACCGGCTGGGCGAACACCATCTTTTACTGGGCCGGAAACCTTGCACCGAACAGAGGCCTGTCCGTAGACGATACGCTTTACGGAAGCGCCGACATCTGGGGAGCCATTGCCTTTCTCAGTGGCGGCGGGGGAATGTTTTTTACCTTCTTCGTGATGTATCTGCTGGGCCGCGCCGCGTCGCGAAAGTGTTAATCATCTTCAGCTCGCTCTCACTCCCGCTTTTGCGGGCTGTGGTTTCTGCCAGGTCCTGCTGATGGGCGCATAAGCGCTTTTTTCTGTGTTAAATCGCTTACTGGCTATTTTTTTATTCTCCCTGATGTGCGCTATGGTCATGGCTTGACCATCGTCCAAGCATGCAAGACAGGAGAGACCCTATGGATATTGGCGTTTGCGTTGCCTCACGAGTGACGGATATTGATTACGTCGTGCTAGCCGAGCAGCTCGGGTTTAGCCACGCTTGGATGGCCGACTCGCAAATGCTTTGGTCAGATGTCTACGCAAGTTTAGCGCTTGCCGCCGACCGAACAAAAACCATTAAGCTCGGCACCGGTGTCGCCGTCTCAGGCACTCGCCCCGCAGCAGTCAATGCCGCAGGCATCGCCACCATTAACGCGCTTGCCCCGGGGCGAACCTTCTTTGGTGTCGGCTCGGGCAACACGGCAAGACGCATCATGGGAATGCCGCCTCAAAAAATCGCCGAGTTCGATGCCTATCTACAAACACTGGTGCCACTACTGCGCGGTGAGGAAGCCTGGCTAAAGCACGGGGACAGCGACATACCCATCAGACATATCATGCCGGAAGATGGATTCGTTAATTTCAAGGATCCAATCCCCTTGTTCGTCTCGGGCTTTGGCCCAAGATCTCTCGCCCTTGCGGGTACTTACGGCGATGGCGCTGTACTCGGCGTATCCACCCAGAGTGCCGTCAGACAATCGTTGGCGGCGGTGCAAGAGGGTGCGCGAGCATCACGCCGCGTCTTGGCCTCAGAAGACAGCGAGACGAACTTCTACAACACAGCACTCACCTGCATCACCGTGTTAGACCCGCAAGAACCGGTGGATTCACCTCGAGTAAAGCGTGAATGTGGCGCGATGGCCATGGCCAGCGTGCACTATGCCTTTGATCAGTTTCGAAATTTTGGCCACCAGCCGCCAAATTGGTTGGCCGAAATATGGGACGACTACTGCGCCTTGCTCAGTCGCGAGCCCGCGGAGCGTGTTCACCAGCGCATTCATGCCGGCCATAACTGCTGGGTTCTGCCAGAAGAGGAACGATTCCTGACGCCCAGCGTCCTACAAGCTGCCAATATGATCGGCACTCAGGAGCAACTGATCGAGCGACTGCAAGGTTTAGCCTCTGCTGGGTTGAATCAAGTGATGGTGTTGCCCAACTTCGATACTCGGAACCAAGTACTCGAACGTATCAGTAAGGACATCCTTCCTCATGTCCGGGATTTGTAGCTCAACCGTTACGCCCGAACGCCGCCGTAGAATCGGGCCTTGGCTGGGGATCGCTCTGCTCACCATGGCCGGCTGCAGCGAGCCACCGCTGAACTGTCAGATTAACCGTAACGTCGTCGACAATGGCACGGCCTCCAGTCCCATTCACGACCCGTCGATCGAGCACTTTGACGGTAGGTACTACGTCTATTCGTCGAGTGCATTGGGTAGTTTTTATCAGTCAGCAGACCTCAGAAACTGGCAGGCGTCCGGTGCGGTATTTGACGCGATGCCAGACTGGCTGTTGCGCGAAATTCCTGAGGCCGACCACATTGGCGCACCGGACATTTCCTATTACCAAGGCCGATATCTGCTGTTCTATCAATCGCATATTTCCGACACTTGCAACGCGGCAACGGGCTTGGCAACCAATGCGGTATTAGACCCAAAGCACCCCGACTATGAGTGGGTCGACCACGGTCTTATCTTGCGATCCAAACCTTTTTATGACGATGTGCCGATCTATTGCGGCAACGATGAAGCCACATTCAATGCCATTGACGCCCAGTTCTTTGTTGATGAAGAGAACACCCCTTGGCTGGTCTTCGGTTCCACCATCGGCGGCATCACGTTGATTCAACTTGATCCTAAAACGCTAAAGCCAGCAGACGATGCGGCGTATACGACGTTAGCCCAGCGTTGGCTCTTACAAGAAGACCCGATCATCGAAGCACCGTTTATCACTTTTCGCGACGGCTACTACTATCTGTTCATGTCCTTCAACCATTGCTGCATCTATGACGACACGAGCTACCAAATGCGGTTTGGGCGCTCAAAGGAGGTCACGGGTCCCTACATTGATCAACAAGGCTGGCCCTTGTACCTCGGCGGGGGATCGTTGTTGATCGCATCCGATCCCCCCTTCGTCGCAACGGGACACGGCGATATCATGCAGACAGACGACCGGCACTGGCTTGTCCATCACGCCAAACTACCCGCCAAGGATCACTTAGCGCATCTCCAGATTCGGGCCTTGAACTGGACTGAAGATCAATGGCCGACGGTATGTCAGCCCTAGACTTTCCAGGGCCCCAGTCGCAGACCCAGCGCCACCACAACACCGTAAGCCACTGCCGCCAGCGCCACGAGGTACAGGCCTACATCGATCGACGTCTCCGCGCCAATCCAGAATAAGCCGGTAGACACGATAACCAGGCGGACAAAGGCACCCAACACCGGGAACGACAGCGTATTCAGCGCCTGACTCGCCAAGTAGCAGCTTAAGCCCAGCGCGAAGAACGCATAGGTCGGCGCGACAACGGTTAAGGCTTTGCCGCAACTACTAATGACCGCTGGGTCGCTACCCACCATGGAACACCACACATTGGGGAAGACCGCCAATATCAAACCCAGCGATCCGATCAGCATTACGTTCACCAGCACACCGCGCCAGGCAATCGCAATGGCTTCGGCACGTCTGCCGGCGCCAACATAGGCTCCGACAATGGCGATCATTGATGCACCAATCCCAAAAATCACAGGCACCATAATCAGTTCAAGCCGAACCGCGAGACCGAAACCGGCCAACCAATCTGTGCCGTAGGCACTGAAAATGACCGTCGTTACCATGGCATAGACAATGGTCATGACCGATTGCGTGGCCGCCAACAGCCCTTGCTTGAGAATGCGCGCCAACAGCTCGGAACGAAAGGCGCTTATGCGAAAACGAACCGGCTGACTAGGATGAACAACAAAATAAATCACTAGGGCTGCCGCAAACACATAGGAACCCGCCATGGCAGATGCGGCACCCTCAATAGCGAGGATAGTGCCCGATCCATTCAAGGGAATTAGCAACCAAGCCAGCAGAACGTAGGACGTGAGCAAACTCGCTGCCACAACCGCCGGTCGTTTCATATCGCCACTACCCCGCAAGACAGAGGACAGCATATTGATCAACCAGTAAGCGGGAATGACCGGAAACAACAAAGCCGCGTAGTATCGGGCAGACTCAATGACCGTAACGTTATCCGTCGCTGACTGATACAAAAGCGGGCCGAAGAGTACAACCAACAACCACATCAGCACACCACCGCCCAGAGAGATCAGAACAGCGCAAACAAGCACACCACTCGCCTCCTCGGCATCGCCTGAGCCAATGGCACGAGCGATAAAACCGCTGACGGCCCCACCAAAAGCACCCGCAGAGAACATGCCGGAGAGAATCACCAATGGGTATACCAGGGCCGCTGCTGCGAGCGCTTCGGCACCCGCTTCTTTCAAAAACGCTGCCTCGAACAAACCCGGCAGGGATGTCAGCAGCGCGCCGATGACGCCGGGCACGGCGAGCTTCAGCATCGTGGGCCCCAAGGGTGCGTCAATCAACGGCGAAGAATTACTCACGGTATGGCTCCAACGAATACAGGGCTTGGCTGTGGTACCGCCCGAGAGGGTTCAAAGGGCTGGGTCAAAATGTTAACCAAAAGATGACACACGGCACCGATCTATCCAAGAACTATCGCATCGGGCTAAGCAACCCATTCACTGTGGCGCTTTACGACGATCATTCAAATCACTGACCACCTCAAAGAGGTCGTGGCCCCGCTCTTGATACTTGGTTTCAAATGCTGAAATAGGAGGCTCGTTGACGAGTATTCGACGATTGGCATTGCAGTTGGCAACAGCAAGCGCGCACGCAAATTCGTCTGCATACAACGCCCAATTGGTACGAACCGTGAGCACCCCACCGAGTTTGATCAGGGTGGGAAAGGCAGGTGAGGCATACCAGCGCTTGCGAATTTGAGCCGCCTTAGGATAGGGGTTGGGATACAACAGATAGTGCCGAGCCGGCCGCCAGCCCGCATCAACTGCCAGCCGCCAAAAGTCATTCACGTCTGCCCGCAGCATGATGTAATTTTGCGCGTCGCCATCCCGGTGACGCGCCAGTCGATGAGCCGATTTATCGACGCCAAGAACCAAGGCATCGACAAACGTAGCAGCTAAATAACGTGTGCTGTCACCGGTGCCGCAGCAGGAATCAATGATCAGAGGTGCTGCGGAGGCCTCCACCTGATCACGAACGGCCTCGAATGCCGCTGCCGAATGCGCACCGATCGGGCGCTGCCACTCAGACCTAAAATGCCTCCCAACAATGTCGGCAAGATCCGACCGAACGCCTTGCTGCGAGGGTTTCTCCGGCTTCATATTGATTGCAATCTGAACAAGTTGAGAATCGCCCCTTAGGCGGAGTCCAAATAAATATCAAGCGCAGCCTTTACGACGCTGATATCAGAACGATCCGTATAGTGCTCCGCTTGGTCAATCCAAAGCACAATCCCTTGGGCGCTGACGAGAACAGATGTAGGAACAGGCAGCGGACGCGGGGGTAAGTTCGTCCCAACGTTTTGTAAGCCGAGCGCAGTCGTTGCCTCGAGATCTTGATCGGACAGCATCCGGGCCTGCAGGCCATGTTTTCCCTTGCTCTTGGATATTTCTTCAGGGGAATCCGGTGATACAGCCATCATGTTGAGTGAGATTTGGAGCTCCGACCGAAGCTCTTGCCAGCGTTTAAGCTCGGCCACACAGTAAGGTCACCAATGACCTCGAAAAAATTTAAGTAAATAGGGTGAACCTTTCATTTCTCCACTGCGAAATATCGATCCGTCTTCGTTTAGCGCCCAAAACTCTGGGAGCGCCTGCCCAACAATAACTTTTGGCGCGTTCGTTTTTTGTCCGCCTAACGCAGCTGAAGCGAACCAAAAAAGGCCTAAAGCCAATGCAGGCACAGCGATCAGGCCACTCAGGAACGTGATTTCAAAGAAAAAAGAGGATGCGACTAAACCAAGACCGAGAAACATCGACACAGCGAACCCGAGAAGATTTCTCGGCAAAGCCTGACGAAAGGCTTTTTTCAGCCACACGGTCCAAGCCACGATCAGAACACACAGCCCAACGGCTGACAGGGTTAAACTCACAGGCCGCTCCTACACGTTTTCCGGTAGACACTTACTCCCAAGGCTACTAATACCCGGTCGCAGACACAGATACCCATTATGAGTCTCCTGCGTGCTGTTCAATGGTTTTCATTTCGTCCTCGGTAAACCGAGGTAATGCCTCAGCCTGCAAGCATTCCGCGAGTTCCTCCCGATTTTTGACCCCTAGAACAACCGTGTCGACCCCGGGCATCGACAAGGCATAGCGATGCGCCAGCGCTGCCGCCGATGTATTCATATCGCTGGCAAGTCTGCGAAACGGCTCGGCCCTGACGAAATCCTTGGCTTCGCCGGAGTCCGGGTTAATGGTCCGATCCACTTTCGCGGTCAACGCGCCAGCGGCAACGGCGCGAATCCCCATCACACCCAAGCCTTGTTCTTTGGCGACGCGAACCACCTCTCGTGGTGCAGGCGCCTCGGTAGTGATCGCCATACTGCCTGGGGAGTCGAGCACATTGGTAATGCACTGAACCAGCCCCGGACGAGGCACCCCTTCGATGGCCGCCAGGTTGGTCACTTGGGTACTCGCCGCCGTAATGCCAAAAGCCCCGATTTTCCCTGCGGTGATCAACGACTCGAACACGGGAATGACGACATCTCGGTAGGTCGAATATTCCACAGCAATATGGGGTAGCGCCCTAACTCGAATCGTGTCCTGCCAGCCATCTGGGATAATGTATCCATGCAGAACATACACATCCACATAGTCGCGACCGAGCCGTTCAAAACTTTCCGTTAAAGAACCGACCAAACGCGCTTCGATATCTTCTCGGGCAATTGCACCCACCATGCACTTGGTGGTGAGACGCACATCGGCAGGGTAACCATCAGGAAACGCCAAGCCCATCACCTGTTCTGCCTCTCCGTTGCCGTAAAGCGGAGCCATATCGAACAGCGTAATACCAGCGTCGTAGGCTTCGCGCACCGTTGCGACAGCTTCTTCCCGGTTGGTCTCACCCCATACTTGGCCGATTCCGCCGCCGCCCAAGGTATATGCGCTGACACCGAACAGCTGTCCGAGATCGTTGTACTGCATGAATCCCCGCAAAACCTGTTGTGAATATGAGGGGCTAAACTACAGTAGCAAAGGGTGCAAGCAAAATATCTGTGTACCGATCTGGTCGCGAGTCCCTGAAGCGAATGGGATTGCTACCCCTTGCCCTCAGGGGGCGTCAGCCAGATCGGCGAAGACCAAGCTCTTTCTTGAATCAACACACCAAGGTTTTCTCGAGGGGGAACACCGGCGCGTATGGCATCCCAAGTCGACCATCGACAGGTCGGGTTTTCCAGAACCCGGGCGTAATAAAAGGCTTTCTGCTTTTCGTCGAATTCCGGATCCTGCCATAGAGTCTTCAGTTCACCTGCACCTCGGTCTGCAGAAATGGCGCAATCTGACACATTCACTTTGGCACCGTTGTCCGGACAACGATGGGTTTCCGGGTCGACGGCAAGGCCGTCCGAGCAGACGACGTCAAACACCCGCTCACGGGGTTTACCCTCCGCAATCCACCCCTTAATAATTTGCACTCGCTGCAATGGGGCTGACATGGAGTCTCTCGCTGCCCACACCATAAACCCAGGCGCACCTCCGCTCTTGGCCATCAAATCGCTGCCCATGGGAACGCCCTGAGCGTAGGCACGCGCCATGCCATCGGCCTCGTTCAGCATCGCGTCATCGAGATCGTAGCCAGCAAAAAAGCGTACGCGCATGCGTGGGCCTGATGTGGCAAACGTCTCCTTACGACGAAAAGCATCGTAAATGGATTCGCGCGTATTTTGTTCAGCCCATACCGCCGCCAGACCTGAGGCACCGTAGACCGAGGGGTTGCGTAACAGATAGCGCCTGCCGTCCGGCGCGACATAGAACATGGATTCGTTCGCATCGGTTAGCTGCAGCACCTCCAAATCCTCATCGCTAATCGGCACTGATCCGCGGAGCTCCGGCGTGGAATCGAGGAGCCCTATCTTTGAGAAGAAATTGGATTCATCAAAGGAACCTGCTCCGGTATGTGTATCAGACGACCCGATAAATCCATACTGGAACGGATTACCCTGACCCGCCGCTTCCAGAGCCAGCCCCTGTTTCATCGCGTCACGGACATAGCCCCCGGCTGGTTTGGCGATTCTCAGCCCGCCACCACCGGCCACATAGGGGTCGATTTCAAAACCGGCCCATTCATCGTTCATCGACAGTGCCGGGTGCGTTTCCGATGTTCCCTTAACCTGCGTAATTTCGACCAAGGGTTCGTTGCGCATACGTTTTTCGTTGTGCTCCAACGTCATCGGGTCACCCGCCCAAGTCGTTAGCGCAAACATCTGTCCGTTGGATTTATTGGAATTGTGCGGGATCGCCAAACTCTCAACGCCCTCGTCTTCCCTCAGGTCGTCCATCCAAGTCCATAAATCTTCTGGGTCTAGAGACATGAGCCGGTTAAAGGGCATGGCCGGTAAACTTTCGGTGTCTCGAAAAACCACATTGCGGTGCATGCTGCCACCGTCTGGCTTCGTGGTTGAGAACTCGTAGGCGGCAAAGGTCGTGAACTTACCGGGCTGGTAATGACGGTCGGCTGCTTGAATTTCATCTGCCCAAGTGCTGCGCATGATGCGATCTACCTCGCTCTTCAGCGGCTCGGAACCAGCGATTGCCCGTGTGAACTGTCCAATGAAAGCGCGAAAGTTGCGCGTGGGCACGCTCTCAAGGGTGAGGTTCTCCGCAGCATTCAAATTGTGGATCGACTGCATCGCCGGATAACCGGAGATTTCCGTTGATGTATCTGCCCCGGCCCGAACCACGCCGAGGTATATCCCGTGATCGGTTACCGCATAGAAGTCCAAAGGACGCTGAAGCTGCATGTCAAAGCCCCCCGGATGCTTGATCATCTCACCCTGAGCGTAGCGATACGCGTCATCGGGTGTCGCCAGCGTGCCAAACTGAAAGGCATCCATGGAATATGTGGTGTGGACGTGCAGGTCACCAAAGTACGCATAACGCTGACCTTCAAGACCAGCCGGCACCGAGGCTAGCTGATGCGTTGGCGCGATAGGCTCGGCGACCGCTTGCACCCTGCTAGCGCCCTCACCCTCAGAACAGCCAATGCCCATCGCCATCAGCGCAATAACCACAATGGAACCTGACACCCGTTTACTCATATTTCTCACTTAGCTTTCTCCCAACAAAGGTCGCAGCATGTCAGGCCCAGCGATTACACAGCACAAAGTGAGGCGGACTGAAGCGCCGAACATTCGAATAAGATCGACGGCCAAAGCTCCCCGCGTCATGTTCGACGTGCGTGACTGCTACAAAGGATCGCCACCCAAGACTGCTGGCGTCTCACAATAGGTCGTTAATATGTACCGTTGATGATCTTCTATTCGCTTTGAAAGTACATTGGCGATCATAGGCAGTTGCGAGTTGGCGGCAAAGAATTTCAGCATTCCCTTGTTTTGCTGGGTCACCGGCATAATTTCCGGCGGGGTAGCCGTCACGCACATACTCATCGTCGCCCAATAGATATCTGCTGCTGTCAGCGCGTCGCCAACGAGATAGGGAGACCCTTGCTCGGCCTGTCGCTGCAGGCAAGTGTCGATCAAGGTGATTACCTCGGCAATTTTTGCGGGTGCCGCTGCACTCGCATCATCACTGAATCCGTACTTTCGACTCAACGGGCCGTCGTTCAAAATCCTCATGTTCCATACCAAGCCATCTTCACCCAAGACGACGGCACAAAGACCGAACATTTCGACTCGCTGTTCAAAACTGGCGGGAATCAGCGACGGGCTGCCCGAGCCGCCGATTCTCTCTGCAAGGGCAAGTTGTTCCGTCCAGACGTTGCGCGGACGCTCTTCATCATGAAACATCGTGGGCAAACCCGTCTGGCTGGTCAGTTCATACAGCCGCGCTTGCCGATCCTCTCCTGTGTCTTTGTCGATCCCCATTACCGGGTGCAACGCCCTGATGACCGGTATGCTTTTGGCAAAACAGATATTTTTCAGTGCCTCCGCATACAGTGCCTGCACGCCTGGAATAAAGGTTATTCGAGTCCCCTTGGTCATCTCCGCGGCTTCATTCAACGAGATGAAATGCGGGCTGTCCGATGTGTTTTCATTGTTCATAATATTGTTTTTTCTCAAATTCCAGTTCGTTCAAGCCGGTGCTGGTTAGGTGCTGCCCCGGCGACATGCTTCTCAAGTGTACTACCTAGGGCAAACCTATTTAAATCGTGACGTAAGCACTGCCTCACCCCAGATTCACCCAACTAAACGATTCCCAAGAAATATAAATGCAATCGCCTTATGCTCAGGGCCCCCACCGCCAAGTTAACATGAGAGAAGCCAGATCCTTGGAGCATAACTTGAAAGACATGGCATCAGAAAACGGTGTCAAAAAAGTGAGTTGGGTGAACATCTTGGGTTACGGCTCAGGTGATTTTGGCTTCAATCTGTATTTCGCAGGTCTGAACTTATACCTGCTCTACTACTACACCGATGTTCTGAACATCGACCCGGCCGTGGCAGGGCTGATCATTATGCTGCCCGTCATCTGGGACGGGGTATCTGACCCGCTGATGGGGTGGATCGTCACTCGAACACGTTCCCGTTTCGGCAAATTTCGACCGTATATCTTGTTTGGGGCTCCGCTGATGGGGCTCAGTTTTGTTGGCATGTTTGCCGCTCCGATCTGGTTCCCAGATCACGTGATCATTGCGTGTCTGGTGACGCATACGATCTTCCGAACAGCCTATACCGTAGCCTCGGTACCTTACTCTTCTTTAGCGGCCGCGCTGACGCACAGCAGTCAGGAACGTGGCACGATGGCCGGTGTCAGAATGATGGCGGCTATGATCGGCGGCGTCGTTACCGCAGCGACCATGCTCAAACTGGCAAGTTACTTTGGCAACGGCGACATGCGCGAGGGTTTTGTTCAGGTCGCTGGCGTCTATGCCCTGCTGTCTTCAGTGATGATGGTGGTGATTTTCCTAACCACATCGGAAGAAGTCAGATTTGCAAGCCGCCAAACGGTCACAAGCCGGCAAACGCTGTCTTTCCTGCGCCACAACCGCGCATTCTGGATTTTATGCGGGGCTTCTTTTATCGGCGTTATCGGCTCCGCCATCGGCGGCAAATCAATCGTCTACTACATAAACTACTATGCCGGACATCCCGACAGTGTGTCTGAGGTGATGTCAATTGGCATTTTAGGCGCAGGAATCGGCATTCCACTCTGGACTCTGATCGCAAGACGGCTTTCTAAAAGGTGGGTTTGGGTAATTGGAGCGAGTGGCGCTGCGCTGATAAATCTGGCGTTGTTTTTCTTCGACGTGAAAGCAGTTGTTACGTTAACTGCGCTCGCCTTTTGCAATGGGATCATGGGGGGCGCGGTGGCTGTGATGTTCTGGTCCATGCTGCCGGATACTGTGGAATATGGTCAATGGCGCAGCAGAGTGCGTGACGATGGCATTGTGTTTGGTCTGAGCCAATTGATCAGCAAGGCGGGCTCTGGCCTCGGTGTGGGCTTGATCGGTCTGCTGCTTAGCGCAATCGGCTATACGGCGGGTATCGATCAATCCGCAGAGACCTTACAGGGCATTCGCGCTTCTGCATTCTTAATTCCAGCAGCCGCGAGCGCACTGTCAGCATTAGTTATTCTGTTGTATCCATTGGACGTGCAGCTTCACTCACGAATTGTGCGTGGGTTAGCGCGCAGGGAGCCGGGCAACAGCGGCGGATGAGACACCTGACGATTTGTTCTGTCTTCTGAGAAGGTCTGACATAGATTACGGTAAAGGCTGTGAACCGTGCTAGCGGTTGCCATCGTCGCTCTCAAAGCGAAATACCCTTGAGATCAACTTCTGCATCGCGCTTGTCACGACGTCGGCTCGAAACATACCGGTGATAGGTGCGCCAACCGTTATCGGTTTTAACAAGTTTGTCGTAGTAGCTGCCAGTTGAGGTTAAGCCCTTGCCAATCAACGCCACGATGCGAAAACGCAGCTCAATGCCGTGTTCATCCGATTCGGCATAAATATTGGTCATCATGTGAGTTCGGGGATGGGCGGCCTCCGATTCCATAAAGGCCTTTATGTCGTCGAGACCATTGCACACCCGGGAGCCAACACCGGTTAGATCAAATACAGCGTCCTGCGTGAATACGGTATCGAGTCTCGCCCAATCTCGATCATCGATCGCATCTCCATATCGCCCAGGAAGTTCGTGAATCTCAACCCGATCAGCAGCTGTCAGAGTATAAGGTGACATGGCCATATTCCGCTCACTCGACAATGTTCAACGATGACGTTCAAGAGTGTGAATTTATCAACCGGTACCGTCAACCGCGCCAAATCCGGAGACCGTGCAAGAAAGGGCCACTACAATGAAACGAATCAATGTCCCGTTCGGGTGAAATATTTTTACTCCTGCCCGTTTAGGGTAGGCCCACTTCCTCACTTTCCTGATCCCGCGCTGCTTTGAATCGCGGCATCGACTTGCTGGTTCTAACCTGTTCAAGCCAGAAAACGCCATCATAAGGCGCACTGTTCCCCCGAGTGGAGAGCAGATCCATATCACCATCACCATCCAGATCTCTGGCAATGAATTGATCAAACATGCCGCGCTTCCGCCGCGATACCTCGTGCCTCGTCCAGTCTTTGCCCGGCGTGTCGTCAAAACCCGGGTTTTCAAACCATGCCAGGCGACCCAGAGGCGAATCAATGGGCGTGTCACTCTCCTGGAGTCGTGAGCCCCGGCTATAACCGCCTGCAAAGAGATCTTGATCCCCATCACCATCAACATCTACCAGAGTCATGCCAATCAAATTGTCAGGAGGAAAGGCGCCAATCGGGTGACCGATCCAACCCTCATCAATGTTTTTCGGTTGTTGAAACCAAGCAACGCCCCGCCGGGTCAAAGAAACAATGTCCAACCGCCCGTCACCGTTCATGTCCGCATAGTCCATGTTGAATCCATGGGCATGCCTGCCAATCGTGCCGATCGCGTGCTCTATGAACACCTGATCACCCAAATTTTCGAACCAGGCGATCCGTTCCTCGCCGCGACTGCCAATGACGATATCAAGATCACCGTCATCGTCCAGATCTACTGGCTCCGCATTCTGCGGCACACTGTACTTACCGAGAATTGTCTCCTGCCAATTGGCTCCATCGAGTGGATCGCCGGCTACCGAATAGATCGACACGGGATCAGAACGCATAAAGTCGCGCTGGCCCGGGCGCTGTGCACCCTTGTTCGCAGCGATGGCCTCAGGTCTGTCATCACCATTCAGATCTGCCAGGAACACCCGAATGAAGGAACCACGATCCTTGGTCATTGGTAAGATCAGCTGCGGCCAGGGTTCGGTACGGGCATGCGGACCCGGGTTCTGCAGATACAAAAGGTAGGCAAGCTCTACGGCCACCATCACATCCGGAAAGCCGTCGCCGTTGATATCAGCGATCGCAGCATCCTCCGGCGCAGGGGCCTCAGCCAAGGTTATGTTGTGCCAAACCGTGGGATCTGCCGATCCAAATGCCAGACGGATATGACCACCCGCATCCGGAGCAAATCCATCGTCGTTTGGCGACGCCGAGTCATAATCATCGTCTGCTTCATGCACGGAAATGATGTCTTCATATCCATCACCGTCGATGTCGGCCATTACCAGGCCATCGCTCCCAGTGAGATTAAAGCCAGCAATTTCAGCATCGTCGATCAGGTGTTCACGCCAGGAGATGTACAAACCGTTCGCAGCCTTTGAATCGGAAAGCTGTTGACCTATCGGTGTCTCACCTGACGAAGCGGTTGATGATGCCAAGAACCATAAGGTTACGACTAAACGAATGAATAGCTCTGGGCGCACGCAGTTCTCCACGGCTCGAATTCAATCTTTTAATACTCGTCTTTTTTGTTTGTTTGCTCAATGAGCGACCACCACCGATCGGGCAATAAACATCCACTCGCAGGAATTAGGGAAGATTCGGGATTTCATGAAATATCGAAATGGTCGGGACGGATTCTTCTGCCTGCCGTTTAGATCAACAAACAGCAGACACTATGTGTGGTCGCCTCTGAGGATATGCCAGACCAGTGGATAGGCTGGGTAGAAAATTGGTCGGGACGGCAGACGATGATCCGACAGGATCATCGGTGTCTTTTGCCTGCCGTTTAGATCCGCAAACAGCAAACACTATGTGTGGTCGCCTCTGAGGATATGCCAGACCAGTGGATAGGCTGGGTAGAAAATTGGTCGGGACGGCAGGATTTGAACCTGCGACCACTTGGCCCCCAGCCAAGTGCGCTACCAGACTGCGCTACGCCCCGAGAGGCGGGCATCATAGCTCATGCCTTGGCCCTTCGGAAGTTCCTCCAGCCCGTTATTGCAGTTGCTTATCCGATACCCAATTACCGTGGGCGCCGTAAGGCACGCGGTAGGGCAATTCAACCGTGGCTACAGGCGGTGCCGCAAAGTGCTGAGCATCAACAATGATCAGGCGTGATTTGCCGGTTGTTTCGCTGTGCACCAGGCTCAGTATCCAACCCTCATCTTCCGCTTGGGCATTCTCCGCTGGCACAAATACCGGCTCGGCCCCCCTCGTGCCTTCGCCTAAGAAATGCTCAGCACACTGACCGCTGCGCAGATCATACTGATACAGCATGGGTCCATAGACTGGTTCTTCACTGTTTCCCTCGCCATCTAAAGCCATCAAATAGCCGAACTGAGACTCCTTACCCACCAGCCCGTCATTCACGCGCCCGAAGTCTGCGGGACGGTCATCTATCGGCTGTTCTGTAACCGTGCCGCGGTTCAGATCAATCTGCCAGCGGTGCAGGCGAGCTACTTCGGAATAGTCGCCAGAATCCGAGCCAAAGGCAGAGTTTTGACGCGACACATAAAGCGTGATGACGCCATCCTTGTCCCACGAATTAACCTGATGGAAAACATAGCAAGGATCAATGTCGAACCATCGAACGTCCGACGCACTGCCCTCGCGCGGCATCACACCTAGCCGCGCACCGCTGTCACGTTTGAATCGAAACGGTATGCCTGTCGCGAGTAAATCAAGATCTAAGGCCAAGGGCAGGTCCATGAAAATCACGTAATTTTCGGTGATGTTGAAATCGTGCATCATCACCATTTGGGGCAGTTCGATGCCTTCAAGCTGCTTTAACTGGCCATCGGCCCCAATGCGAATGTAATTCAAATAAGGCTGGGCAAAATTGAAATAGCTGAACGCCAGCAATTCGCCGGTGGTTGGACAAACTTTAGGGTGAGCGGTCATCGAGCAGGTCAGGGCTTCGTTGAAGTTTTCACAGCCTATCGTGTTGAGATCACCATCAATACTCCAAGGCCAATGCGCTTCTTCTAAGCAGAGAATTTTCTTGTTGTGCGCCATGACATGAGTGTTGCCCTTGCCTCGACGCAAATCACCTAGGCCCGCCCCGGGATCCGTCAGGGGGTCAGTAATATCAGGCGTCTGGATAAACCGGTTGCGATACCACTCGGCTCTGCCGTTGCTGAGCCGAATGCCATGCATCATGCCGTCGCCAAGAAACCAGTGCTCGCCTTGACCTGATTTCGGGTTTGGCCCTGTTCGCAGGTATACGCCTTGCAGTTCCGGCGGAATATTGCCCTGAACCTGTAGTTCGGTTTCGGTGCGCTCCTCGAGCATCGGGCGCCAGTTTCCGCGAAGAAACCACTGTTCTGATTGTTCCGCCATAACGTTTCCCCTCAATCGTGTGTTGCTCTATTCGATAGCCATCACCCGCGCAAACGAAAAACCGGGTCTGGAAAGAAGGTCAGACGAATACGTACTTCAGTCGCCACCCAAACACCATCTACCTGCGCCATGGAAACCCGCAAGCGCCGCTCCTTACCCCGACGCGTCATGATGTCGTAGTCGCATCGTGTGACATCACCCGAATGAAAACCGCGACGACGCGGCAGCTTGGCTTTACTGACCTTGCGCAACCGAATGGGGTACGAGTCTTCTCCATCATGCACAGCATTGCCGGTAAAACAACCTTCGGTAAACAGCAGTGCAGAAATCAAATCCACGCCGACCGGTTTAGGCAAGACCTCGAATTTGCTGTCGCGTCCCTGCAAAATCTGAGTATGCGTATCGTCCATGACAACCACTTTGTAGTCGTCGTCTGCACTTTCGCTCTGCACAAGATAGCTTTCGGTCAGCGGACGTTCATCGATCCAATCGCCCTTAGCGGCAAATCGGCCCGTCCAGGTGTAGTACTCACTCATCCTTTTCGAAGTCAGAAACTGGCCCAAAAATCCATATTCATGTTGAGAACGCGAGAAACTGAAGTCCAGCTCGCCAGCCACCATAAGGCCTACTCTCGCCTCATAGACGAATCTCGAGCCCTCAGCGCGGGGCCGAACATCTGCATTGTTCACAGAGGCAGATACGGCGTTGGTGAGAGTACCCAAATAGGAAAGCGCCAATAATGCCCAAACCACCCGAGGCAGAAGAGACTGTGGCATAGGCAACAAAAACGAGGCTCTAGCGGGGGAAACGTTGGGGGCAAGACGTTCTCGGAACATCACGTAACCGGCTCGTTCAGGCCTTAAGCTCGCGCAGTAGATCTTCCAGTTCGGCAATCATCTGCTTCACCAAAATACCCGACTGGGTACGGTCTTCTTTGGCATCATCGCCAACCAAACGTTGGCGCGCACCGCCAATGGTAAACCCGTGATCGTAGAGCAGCCCACGGATTTGGCGAACAATGATAACGTCTTGGCGTTGGTAGTAACGACGGTTACCGCGACGCTTCATAGGTTTGAGCTGAGGGAATTCTTGCTCCCAATAGCGCAGCACATGAGGCTTCACATCACACAGCGCACTGACCTCACCGATAGTGAAATAGCGCTTGCCCGGAATGGGCGGCAGTTCGTTATTGTTGTTCGGCTCGAGCATTCAGACCTTAGTCCTCTGCCTGCGCGTTGACCGAAAAAGCTTCCACACGAGACTTGAGCTTTTGACCGGGACGAAACGTGACCACACGACGGGCACTGATTGGGATTTCTTCACCAGTCTTGGGATTGCGGCCAGGGCGTTCGCCTTTTTCTCGCAGGTCAAAATTACCGAAACCTGAGAGTTTGACCTGTACGTTGTCCTCCAAAGAATCCAGAATTTCGTCAAAAAACAGCTCTACAATCTCTTTAGCTTCTCGTTTGTTCAAACCGAGTTCGTCAAACAGTTGATCGGCCATTTTAGCCTTCGTCAATGCGCTCAAAAATACTTCCCCATTTTGCTTGATACGTCCGATGAGAGCATGGCTCTATCGAAGTCGAGCCCCACAATGATGCTGCAACAACGCCATCGCAGACTGCGCTGCGGCGTTGATTTCGTCTTCACCTAGGGTGGTCTCTTGGCTTTGCAAGGTCAAGCCTATGGCCAAACTTTTCTCTTGCGAATCAATGCCCTCGCCTTCATACACGTCAAACAAGGTAATGTTTGTGCAAACATTGTCCATACCGCGGCTCAGAACATCCATCACGGACTGTGCGCTGACCTGGCGATTAACCACAACCGCGATGTCCCGTCGAACGGCTGGATATCGAGAGACCCTGCCATGCCCTCGCCTGGGTTTCTGAAGGATGGTGGCGCCGTCCAACTCGAAAACAAAAACTTGCTCAGTATCTAAGGCTTTTTCTACGGTGGGGTGCAGCCGCCCAACGCGGCCGATTTGACGGTCATCCAGCAACACCGCCGCGCTCTGTCCGGGATGCATCGCATCATCCGCCAAGGGGCGATAGCTCAAGGTTAAACCGGCCCACAGAGCGAGCTCTTCTACCACACCTTTGGCGTCAAAAAAGTCCACTGCAGCTCCGTCGCTAAGCCATGCTTCAGGTGATCGACGCCCCCACAATATTCCGCCGACGGTGAGGTCTTGCTGAAGGTCTAGCGCTTCCCCGCGAGGCGGCTTGAACACCAGACCAACTTCAAACAGACGACCGGAGTCCTGTTGGCGAGCAGCGTTTTTCTTAGCCGCCTCGATCAAACCCGCGAGCAAACTGGTGCGCATAACGGATTGTTCAGACGACATAGGATTGGCCAGCATTTTGGCTTGCAGACCGACACTCTGATTCAGTATCGCTTCAACCTTAGGGTCGACAAAGCTGTAGGTCACGACCTCTTGAAAACCAAGCCCGGCCAAGCGCTCGCGCAGCTGGCGCTCACTGTGTCGCTGCAAATCCACCTGCGCCAAGGGCAAACGCACCGTTGGCTTAGTGACCGGAATGTTGTTGTACCCATAAATTCGGCACACTTCCTCGATCAGATCCGCTTCTATGGCGATATCAAAACGATGCGAGGGAGCGATAACCTCCCACTCGACGCCACGGTCCGTTGATTTACGCTGGGTCACCGCGAAATCCAATCGAGCCAGAGACTCGTCTACTTGAGCCACATCTGTGGTGATACCCAGCACACTGTTGAGCTTCCACTCGCGCAGGCGCACTTGAGGCTGAGATGGCATCGAAGCCTGATCTACTGTTTCCACCATGGGCCCTGCCTGACCGCCAACGATACCGAGCAAGATGTCCGTCGCGCGTTCCATCGCATCGGCTTGTAACTGAAAATCTACGCCACGCTCATAGCGGTGCGAGGCGTCGGTATGCAGCCCGTAACGCCGTGCAGTACCGGCAATCGCGACCGGCGCAAAGAAAGCACACTCCAAGAAAATATTGGTGCTATCTTTCTGCACGCCGGAGTTTTTGCCACCCATCACACCGGCCATCGCTACTGGCCCGCTCGCATCCGCGATCACCAAAGTATCGGCGTCCAATGCAACCTCCTGTCCGTCGAGCAACACTAAGGCATCGCTTTCCCGCGCCATGCGGACGGTAATCGCCGAATCCAAGCGATCCAGATCAAAGGCGTGCATGGGCTGACCCTGCTCGATCAATACGTAGTTTGTGACATCGACCACGGGGTCGATGGTACGCAGCCCGCAGCGACGCAAACGTTCGGTTAGCCAGCTCGGGGACGGTTGACTGAGGTCTACACCCTCAATGACCCTGCCAAGGTACCGGGGACACTGTTCAACCGCCTCCAGAATGACAGGAAAAGTGCGCTCTGTGACCCCGGGTACGGGCGCGATGTGCGGATACGTCACTTCGAGATTGTTCAATACACCCACCTCCCGCGCCAATCCCTTGAGCGACAGACAGTCTCCGCGGTTTGGTGTCAGATCCACATCCACGGTCAAATCGTCTAAAGGCAAGTCTGCACCGGCGATACCGGCCAAATCAGAACCCACAGGGTATTCCAGCTCCACAATGCCATCCGCATCGTCACCCAACCCCAGCTCTTGAGAACTGCACAACATGCCGAAGGACTCAACGCCTCGCAGCTTGGCTTTCTTAATTTTGAAGTTACCGGGCAAGACAGCGCCCACTTGGGCAAAGGCCGTAACGAGACCGGCGCGGGCGTTAGGGGCGCCACAAACCACCTGAAACTGCTCTGACCCGTTGCTGACTTGACAGACCCGAAGCTTGTCCGCATCTGGATGCTGTTCGGCACTGACAATTTCACCCACGACCACACCGCTAAATGCCTCGGCTGCAGGCTCCGTACCGTCTACTTCCAATCCTGCCATGGTCATTTGGAACAACAGCTCGTCACTGTTCAAGGATGGGTTCACCCATTGGCGCAGCCATGCTTCACTGAATTTCATCGTGTTTTCCTAATGTCTTGTCTAGTTGAACTGGCGCAAGAAGCGGAGATCGTTTTCAAAAAATAACCGAAGGTCGTCAACCTCGTAGAGCAACATAGCTAACCGGTCGACGCCGAAACCGAAGGCAAAGGCCGAGTACACCTCGGTATCAATATTCGACATGCTCAATACATTGGGGTGCACCATGCCGCAGCCCATCACTTCCAACCAACCCGTATGGCTGCAGACCCGGCAACCCTTTCCTAGGCAATGGACACACTGGACGTCGACCTCAGCGGATGGTTCGGTAAACGGAAAATAGGACGGTCGGAACCGCACCTGCAGTTCTTTCTCAAAGAAGCGCTGGAGAAAATCGATCACAGTGCCTTTCAAGTCGGCAAAGCTGATGTTCTCATCCACCACCAGTCCTTCCACTTGGTGGAACATCGGGCTGTGCGTCAAATCCGAGTCGCGACGATAGACCCGACCGGGGCAAATCACCCGAATCGGCGGCTCTTGGCGCTCCATGGTGTGCACCTGACTGGGGGAGGTATGGGTGCGAAGCAATGTGCCATCGCCGAAATAGAACGTGTCGTGCATCGCCCGTGCCGGGTGATGGGACGGAATATTCAGGGCTTCAAAGTTGTAGTAGTCGTTTTCAATCTCTGGCCCACTCACGATCTCGTAGGCGGCACCAGAAAAAATGGATTCAATGCGGTACATCGCTTGGGTTACCGGGTGCAAACCGCCGGCATCGCGTCGACGCCCGGGAAGCGTAATGTCTAGCGCATCCGCAGCCAGCGAAGCGGTCATAGCCACTGTTTCCAAGGCAGTCTTTCGCTGCGCAATCTGCTGCTGCAATGCGACCTTGGCCTCATTAATTTTTGCGCCGGCTTGGGGACGCTCGGCCGGATCCAATTTACCCAAGCCCTTCAGTAGCTCAGTCAAACCACCCTTCTTCCCCAGATAATTAACCCGCACATCGTCCAGACTCCGCAGGTCTTCAGCAGCGTTGGCTGCCTCGATGCCTTGTTGCAATACTGTTTCAATATCCATTGTTAGTCCTGGCTTTCTCCAAGTTTAGACGCCAGCCTGTACCCATCAGGCAGAAAAAAAGGGAAGAACCCACGTTCTTCCCTTTTTCTGAACACCACATGCTATCAGGAAGAACACTCTATTAAGGTCTCCTGAAGACAGTGGGTCTTGATCTTCCGACGGACTCTGAGTCGTCAATGACGACCAGAGCCTCTCGCTTTGCATTGCGGCTGCTACGCGGCCTTGGCAACGCCTGCACCAGCTCGCTGAGCCAATGCTGCAAAAGTGTCTTTTTCGTGCATAGCAATGTCAGCCAACACTTTACGATCAACCTCTATCCCTGCCTCCTTGAGACCAGAGATAAAGCGGCTATAAGACAAGCCATGTTCACGCGCGGCTGCATTGATGCGCACGATCCACAAACGTCGGAACTGACGCTTGCGCTGACGGCGGTCACGGTAAGCGTATTGGCCAGCCTTGATGACCGCTTGCTTGGCGACCTTAAAGGTGCGGCTACGAGCGCCGTAATACCCTTTGGCAGCTTTCAATATCTTTTTTCTGCGAGCTCTGGACGCTACGCCTCTCTTAATTCTTGGCATAAGTCCTCCTATCGAGCCTTTGTGGGCAGCATACGAACCAATGCCGGAACATCGGCGGCGGCCACACCTTCCATACCACGCAGCTGACGCTTTCGCTTGGGCGCCTTCTTCGTGAGGATGTGATTCTTGTTTGCTTGCTTGTGCTTAAAACCGGTACTGGTGCGACGAAAACGCTTCGCTGCTCCCCGGTGGGTCTTCATTTTTGGCATCTGCCTTCTCCACGCGATTCATCGATTGCCTTCTAGACCGAGCACGCGGCTCAATCGAGGCGATTAAAGAACTGAGCTTTCGCCCGTATTCTTGCTGGTCTGTGCAATACAGACCCCATGCGCTTTCATAGAGACGTCGTTAAACGCGGTCTAAGAGGCTTCTTTCGGAGCCTGCGCCTTTCTATTTTTTCGTGGGGCCAAAACCATAATGACTTGGCGTCCTTCGAACTTAGGTTCTGATTCCACAGAGCCTAACTCGTCCAGATCTTCCGCAATGCGCTTCATCAGGTTCATACCGATTTCGGGATGCACCACCTCACGACCGCGGAAACGCAAAGACACTTTCGTCTTGTCCCCTTCTTCGAGAAAGCGCTTCAGGTTGCGTAGTTTTACCTGATAGTCACCTTCTTCCGTGCCAGGACGGAACTTCATCTCTTTTACTTGAATCTGTTTTTGCTTCTTTCTTTGAGCTGCCTTGGTTTTCTTCAGCTCAAACAAATGCTTCCCATAGTCCATGACTTTGCAGACCGGTGGATTTGCATCCACAGCAACCAGAACCAAATCCAGTCCTGCTGCTCTCGCTTCCGCCAGCGCTTCGGCTCTCGATACGATGCCACGCTGACTGCCGTCCGCCGCCACTAGGCGCACGTTTGCGGCAGAAATATCGTCATTCAACAACGAGCGATCAACTCGCTTGCTTGCCTTTTTAATGGGCGCCTCCAAACTTCTCCAAAGTACGCTGACGGCGTCGAATATCGTTCAACCAACACGCCTCCAGCACGATCGAACCGTTTTCAGCCCGTTCACGGCTTTTCCAGACTCGGTCGTCTTGCGAAGCAACCTTCCCAATCCGGGCGCGCATTCTACTGCCAAGCGATGAACCACATCAAGCGCTGTATCACTCGAAATGAACCGCTAAAAACGACGTAACCCCGGAATTTCCTTGCGCTTTTTGCAACTGTCAGTGGCGTTCGCTCAAGCTAAACTCGCTGCGATGATGTCGATGTATTGCTTACGCACATCCAGCTTCATCGCTGCATAAGCCTTTGTCGGTAATTCTGCCAACTTCGACGCGGCAGCAATAGCCGACTGATCGAGGGTTTCAGGTGACACCACCTGGTCCAGATATCCCACTTTTTGAGCGGTTTCCGCATCGTAAAGGCGCGCTTGAATCATGGCTTCGGTGTGATGCCGCTTGGACAAACGACACAGTCCCATTTGCAGGCCAAACGGAGGCAGGGTCATACCAATGGCCGTTTCGTTCAGTCCGTACTTAGCGTCACCACCCACGCCGATACGCGTATCTGAGGCCAGTAACAGCAGGGCACCGGCGGCTATGGCATGGCCGGCACTCGCGGCCACCACAGGCATCGGGAACGTAAACAGCCGGAACAACAGCGCTGCTCCACGGTCAACCAAGGCCTTGCTTTCTGCCGGCCCTTTACCGATTTCTTTCAGATCGAACCCGGCACTAAAAACCCCAGAACGCCCCCGCAGCACCATGGCCTTAGCTTCGTTTTCAGCGCGATCCAAGCCCTCAGACAATGCATCGATATAAGCATGGCTTACGGCATTCGCCTTGCCATCGTCCATGGTCAATGCAGCAACGTCGCCCTGCAGTTGATAATTCAGCACTGAACTCTCCTTGCGTTAGATTTGAATGTAAAACGGCCACATTCTACGGTGCAGAAAACGGTAATAATACCTTGGACACGTGAGCGCCAAAGGATCACACACTATGAATACCGTACCTTCAGACCTCACCCTCAGGCGCGCCGAATTGCTTGGCCCGCAGGGCAAGCAATGGCTTGAAAACCTCCACAACGTGGTAGGAGAAACACTAAATGCATTCGGCCTCACATTCGTTGAAACCCTCGCGGGTGGATCAGAGAGTTATCTGGCCTTAACCCGTAGAACCGATGGCTCTCGTTGCGTCGTCAAAGTCATGATGCCCACTGACCACGATATGACCGCCGAGCTGGCAGGACTACAGGCCGCGAAAGGACGTGGCTACGCCAAACTGATCGGCGCAAATCCAGAGAAGCGGGTGCTGGTTGTCGAAGGACTTGGCAAGCCCATCGGGAACAGTGGCCTGCCGATCCAACAACAGCTGCAGCACATTACTCAGGCACTCCAACTCGGTTGGCGGGCGAATGTCGATCCGTCGACGTTAGTAGATGGCACGAGGAAAGCGGATTGGCTGTGCCAGCACATTCAACACACACCGACGAAGGTGGTCGGACACGTGGAAAAGGCTCTGATACACCGAGCCCTCGATCACATCGATCTGCGCCGTTCGCAGTGGCGGCAAGATGCTTTCGTCTTGGTGCACGGCGACGCCCACGAACACAACACCTTGGCGGAACCCCAGGCCAAACAACAGGCCGAACCGTCAAACTACAAGCTGGTGGATCCTGACGGTCTGTTCTTTGAGGCGGCATACGACTTAGGGATTTTGCTGCGCAACTGGATCGAAGCCTATCGAATCGCTGACCCAGCCAAGACACTAATACAGCGAGCCACTTGGCTTGCCGAGCAAACACACGTGCCTCGCCAAGCCATTATCAGCTGGGGCTTTGTGGAAATCGTTTCAACAGGCATCCATCTGCTGGAACTGGGTTACGCCGATGAAGGCCAAGAATATCTCGACCTTGGCCAAGCGCTACTGCCAGCCGTTTAAGCCCTAACGGTCGTGGACCCGAACAGGTAAGTCGGTTATGCCCCGAATAAAGCTGGAGTTGAGATAGCTCGGATCGCCCACGACTTCCACATGAGCGAAGCGCTTCATGATCTCCTCCCACAGGATTTTCAGCTGCATTTCCGCCAGACGGTTCCCCAAACATCGGTGGATACCGTACCCAAAGCCTAGATGCTGCCGCACGTTTGGGCGGTCGATCATCAGCCGATTCGGATCTGCAAAGTGACCCTCATCACGATTGCCCGAAAGGTACCAAATGGCGAGCTTGTCCATCTTACGAATCTGCTGGCCGCCAATTTCCACATCAGCCATGGCTGTCCGACACATATGAGCAACGGGACTTTGCCAGCGCACGATTTCCGACACCATGTTCGGAATCAGGCTCACATTCCCCTTGAGCTTGTCGTATTCCTCTGGGAATCGATTCAGCGCCTGCACACCCGCACTGATGGAGTTACGCGTCGTGTCGTTACCGCCCACAATCAACAACAGCACATTGCCAAGAAATTCATTCGGTGCCATGTGCTTAGTGGCCTCGCCATGGGCCAAAAAGGAAATCAGATCTTCTCCCGGCGTGCTGGCCGCTTGGCGTGCTTGCCAAATGTCATTGAAGTACTCAAAACACTTCCAAATTTCCGCAAAGCCTTCGGCCGGGCTATCGAAATAATCCGGGTCGCCGATACGCTCCACCGTATCAGACCAGTGAATCAACTTGTGCCGGTCTTCTTGAGGCACATCAAACAGCGTTGCTAGCATTTGGCCCGTTAGCTCCACAGATACCTCACGCACCCAATTAAAATCTTCTCCCCTGGGAAGACCATCGAGAATCGTCCCAGCACGCTGGCGAATCAGTTCGCCCATGACGGCTAGTCGGGTTGCGGTAAACATGGGCGCTACGGTTTTACGCTGTTCGTCGTGAACAGGCTGGTCTTCCATGATGAACATGGGCAAATGGAACAAATCCGGTGGTGGTTCGTCCAAAGGACGCCCGCCAAGACGGATACCACCATTCATAATATCTGAGGAAAACAGCTGCTGGTTTGTGTCCACGTACTTCACATCGTCGAAGCGGGTAATCGACCAGTAGGGCCCAAATTGACTCTCTTCAGTCAAATGCACCGGGGACTGCTGTCGCAGACGTTCAAACACGCGCAGTTCCTTGTTCTGCTCAAACCAGTCGCCGTTACCGGGATCAAGCTCGGCAAGGGGGCGCTCCTCGGGCTGGATACTCGAATCGATCGCCCAGCGGGCTTTGATTTCCGCGTTGGACCTCTCATCCAAATTTCTTGGAACCGTCGTAGCTTCAGTCATGGTTTCTCGTCCTGATTTGTTGCTTCCCGTGGATAACATACCAGCCGTTACGCCGGTGCCACCACGATCTGTTGAGTCGCTGTTCTGCCTTCTTCAATCACGAGAGCCATGCCCCCGCAGGTAAGAGTCTTATCGCATGTGGCAAGCACTTCTAAACCGTCGACACTGGCGATGAGGTCGCTGCCGCGTACGCACAATTGAAGTTGATAGGTTTGCCCTAGCTCCCACTCAAAGGGGGCTCGCGCTAACACCGTTTCTTCGCCAATGACTTTCGTGATTTGAACCTCACCCGAGCGATGCAGAATCAGCGAATAGTAACGGCGCATCCCCTGAACACGAACCGCCAAGCCAGCGCAAATCCCTAAGTGACACCTTACGTCCGCGCTAACGACGATATCACGCCAATCACGATTACCCTGAATCAGCAAACCTCGACCAGCGTTTTGAATCAGACGAAACGGTTCTACCCAAGGCATCGCCATGAAATCGTCCACGCCATTCACCCAAGAGCGACGCCACATCGAACCGCCGCGACGACGACCTGATGGCCGCGTGCCCGTATAACGCGGCTCGCCCGACCAGCCCAAACAGTCTAAATAGACCGTCCCTGCCGTTTCCACGCCGACCTCGAACGCCGGGAAGGCCTCTTCAGGAACCAAAAAAGACAGATCGGCATGCTCGTTCACCGACTGCGCCATAGAATACACCCGCTGCACATCGTCATTGGCATCGTAATAAGCGACATAGAGACGGGCGCTGGCACCGCCACCTTGCAAAAGTGAGGCATTGAGTCTTTGGCCGGGGTACACCCTCGGCGAGGCAATCAACGGATAAGGATTCCATGACTGTTCCGTCCACTCCGCAAAGTCTGCACTTGGGGCAAACGTGGGCGTGCCGAATCGAGCCAATCCGTGCCCCTGTAGCCGCAGGGCGTGCTGTCCTGCCTGACTCACCCCAAGCTGATTCGTTATAGCACCAGCGCCGTCGGTGACGGTGAAACCCTGCAAGCTGCCAGGCATTTCGAAATGGAACTGCGCTCCGCTTTTCGGAAGCCACGCCTTGTCGCCGTGCAAGGCCAACGCCGCATTGACAATTTGTTGGGTCTCCAGAACGCAATCGGAAATGCCCCAACTCGGGTCTGCCGTTGGCACATAGATACGATCGGCAATCGGCCCGCGCCAATCCAAGCCTCGCGACAGCCCCGCATCAATACCGGCAAGGCCTTCCTTAATCCCCATCAGACAAGCTAGGTTTCCCGAGTTGCAGTCGGTGTCCCAGCCGCAGGTATTAATGATTTTCAGCGTATCGGAGAAGTCATCGTTACCGTACAGCAGCGCAAGAACGATTAAGCCGTGGTTCGGCACGATGTGGCAATTACCGCCATACGTATCGTAACCGTATTGGTCTGATAGCATTTCCCGAGCCACACGCCAATCGGGTTCGCGCTGATGCCATCCTCGGATATCTGTGATCATGCCGGCGATCACCGAATTAGCAGGGATGTATTCCAATGCTTTGTCCAGCAAACGATTCGTATCACGCTCTACAAAGGCCATGGCTTCCATAACCGCCAAAGCCACCGCGCCATGCACCGCCTCGCCATCGTGACTCACCATGGCTGCGCGCTTGGCGAGCCTTGCCGCTTGATCAGAATCACCTGGCGACACCATGGCCCAGCCATCAATGAAAATTTGCGCTCCGATCTGCTCGGATACCACCTGGGAATTCAATGCTGCAGAACCACTGACTGGCGCTTTCACGCCGTTTTTCAGGCGCAAATAGGCCGTATGCTCGGTGGAATTGCCCAGACCGCCCCACCACAGCACCGTTTTTCCCTCGATCAAATAATTGAGCCAGCCATCCCCTATGGCCTCGGCAGACAGCTCTGGATCGAAGCCGTTGTCCATCAGCGTCCGCAAAAACGTGAATGTGCCTGCGATATCGTCATCGGTGACGAGCAAGGGCACGCCTACTTTGTCGTGCACGTAATACTCAATGTCCCCTAGCCGCGATTGAATGCGGTCATAGGTCCAACCTTCAAAGGGCCGCCCTAAATACACGCCAATGGTTTTGCCTAAGACACCGGCATACACGCGTTCGGCATAATCCTCTGGTAACGTCATTCACCGCTCCTAGGTAGTACACTGAGAGCAAGAATTCTTAGCAGACCCTAGGATTAACGCAAGGTCTTTAGACCGATGATAAGAGGCACCCCATGATCACCGTATTCGGTTCTCTCAACGTGGATTACGTCTTTCAAGTGCCTGACCTACCGGCTCCGGGTGAAACCCTTTTGGCAACCAACATGGTCGTTTTACCCGGTGGAAAGGGAGGCAACCAGGCACTCGCAGCGGCGAGAGCCGGGGCAACCGTACATATGGCAGGCGCGGTTGGGGACGATGGGTTGGGACATATCGCCATAGCGGGTCTGCTGGCCGACGGCGTGAACACTGAGGCGGTGGCGTTAAGCGAGCAGCCCACAGGAACCGCGTCAATCAACGTGGATCGCGACGGCGAAAATGCCATCGTCGTTTTTGCAGGGGCAAACGCAGATGCCTCTCACGCCCAATTGGCACGCACCGGCCTAGAGAAAGTCGGCCTACTGTTGCTACAGATGGAAATACCCGTCGGCGAAATGGCGCAGGCGATCGACCACGCCAATGAGATTTCGGCCAAGATCATCTGGAATCTGGCCCCCATGCAATCCGTCGAGATTGAACTGTTGCGGCAAGTAACCGTTCTCGTCATTAACGAGATTGAGTTGGTCCAGTTAGGCCTGCATTTGGGCTTGCCCAAAAGCGGCGACACCGCATCACTGTTAAGCAACGTAGCGCAGCAGACCGGAAATTCCGTTGTTCTCACGCTGGGGGCGAAGGGATGTTTGGCCGACCACCATGGTGAGCAAATCGCCGTACCTGCCTTACCCGTGAGCCCCATCGATACGGTTGGTGCGGGTGATGCGTTTTGCGGCGCTTTCGCCGCAGCGCTGGATGCGGGCGAGCCTTTCAGCACTGCGCTGCGGTGGGGCTGCGTGGCGGGTTCGCTGGCCTGTTTAAAAACCGGCGCCCAAACCGCCTTGCCAACTCGAGAGGAAATTGCAGCGCATCTCCCGACACTCCCTGCATAAGGCGTAATACCGCTCTTTACCGGCCTTGGATTAATTGTCGGTATCTGCCCCTCAAATTTTGGCATTCACCCCTTCTCGATCAGGCCAATGGCAAGACCCTAAAGTGTTCGGTGTATTCACCGAGATAACGCTTAAAGACGGGTTCTTCAATCAATGTCGACAGATGCGCAAACGCGCGAGGAAACGTGGCCTCGGCGTTTTCGCTGATCACTGGCAGTGACGCCGCTTCGAGCCCCGAGCCCATGAGACGTTCGCGCAAAAATTGACTTACATCGCAAGCAAAGGCGATATCGGCAATGGTGACTTGATCGCCAGCGATGAAGGCAGAGTGTTCCAAAGCTCGCTCGATACCGTCCAAATAAAACTCAAACGCGCCCGCCATTCGGGCATGCAATTCTTGGGAGATACCATCGATGCCCAGCAGATACACCTGTGCTTCTCGTCCAAACACCAGTGTCGCATCCAAGAAGCTGTCGACGCGCGATGCTTCCATTGGGTTTATGCCATACAGGCCCTTGCCATCCGGTGCCGATCGGGCAACCGCGCGCAAGATACTGTTGGATTCAAATACACCCACCTCGCCGTTAGGGCTAAACGCCGCTGGCACCGTGCCGTAAGGCTGGGTACGCATGAAGGCATCGGTCTTGTACAACGCGCCAGAAAAACCCCGCCGACTCACTCGCGCATGCGGGCTTTCGTCGGTTTTTTCTTCTTCCGCGAGTTCACGGGCGTCAAAGTCCCAAAGCCAGTTGCCGAGGTTTTTGGGTTTATCGCCCAACACTTCCACCGACACCCCAAGATAGTCCGCGGCAATCAGTGCTTTCCAAACACGCGGATTGGGCAAATAAGAAAATATACGAAGTACGTGCTCGCTCATGACTACCAAACCTCTCCATAGGGCCGAATAACGGATTCAAACGACCACGCGCTACGTGGCTGATGTGCAAGCCGGAATACTTCCTCGGCGATATCGCTGGGCTGACAGAAAAACTCATCCGGCTTGTCGGCAAAGAACTCGCGCGTCCATTCAAGATCAATCACAGCATCAATTGCGACATAGGCCGCATGCACACCCTTGGGACCTGCCTCCCGGGCAATGCTCTCCAACAGTATACGCTGGGCGGCCTTGGTCGGGGCGAACCCCGCAAAACGCGCCCTGCCACGGTAGGCAGACGTGTTGCCGGTACAGATCAACGCACCGCCGCCGGATGCCTCCATATCAGGTATTAGCTGCTTGGCTAACGACAGCAACGCCATGGTGTTGATCTCAAACGCGCGCCGCATGTTTTGGGGATCGACTTCCGCATAGGTGCCGCGCTCGGCACCGACTGCATTGTGAATAACAATATTGGCCGGGCCAAGGGTTTCGCGAACCGCCGACAACGTCTCGGCAAGGGCCGTTTCATTGGCCACATCGCAGACGAAGGCGTGAGTATTTGGCGTTGCTGATTCAATTTGTGTCAACCGCTCACCCGAGCGAGCAAGCATCGCCACCGCGTAGCCCGCTGCCGCAAACCGCTCGACAATCGATTTTCCGGTACCCGGCCCTACACCGGTCACAAGTGCCAAGTCAGCCATACTCTCCTCCTTTTTTTGGCTCTTAGGATGAATTCAATTTGCTTGGCCCGTCAAGACCCGGACAAGGCTTGACGGGGGATGCGCCAACCGGCATTTTCTAGGCGTACGAGACAACAATAAAAACGACATTCCATGGAGGGCTAGGAAATGGAATACGATCTCATCATAGCAGGCGGGTCGGTCATCGACGGCAGTGGCGCTGAAGCCATCAAGGCCGACATCGCCATCAGCGGCGGTCGAATCCAACGCATTGGCGACTTATCTGGGGCGACGGCAAAAGACACCCTGGATGCTTCAGGCAAAATCGTCACTCCGGGCTTCGTTGATTTACACACCCACTTAGATGCCCAGATTGGCTGGGACCCCTTAATGAGCTCAAGCTCCTACCACGGTGTCACCACCGCGATGATCGGTAATTGCGGTGTTACCTTTGCCCCCTGCAGCCCAAAGAATCGCCGATATTTAGCCGAATTGATGGAGTCGGTAGAAGACATTGCAGCGGACGCAATCATGGATGGCCTGCCTTGGGACTGGACCAGCTATGGCGAGTATTTGGATTCCGTGCAGTCTCTGCAACCTGCGCTCAATGTGGTTGGTTTGGCCGGACACTCGGCGATTCGGTACGAAGCCATGGGCGACAGAAGTATGGACGAAGGCGCGCAACCCGACGACCGAGAACTTGAACACATCGCACAGATGGTCAAACAGTCAATAGAAGAAGGTGCCGTCGGCTTTTCGACGTCGCGTTTTTTGCTGCATACCGTTCCAGACGGCAGATGCACTCCCGGCACTTGGGCAGACCTTAGGGAGACCAAGGCGATCCAAGAGGCCATCGTCGCCGGTGGCGGCCACGGTGCATTGTTCCAGTCAGCGAACGACATGCAAACACGCTTTGAAACCGAGTTGCAGATGTTCCGCGATGCCACAGATCTCGGTTGCCAGGTGTTGTTCTCAGGCGGCACTGGTGCAGAAGGCGACGGTGGCGTTGCGCGCTGGGAGGCGTTTTTTGAAGAGCAAAATGCCGGCGGCAAGCGTTTAGCGAGCATATGCCATACCCGCCCAAGCGGCGCCTTCTTTGGCCTCGCTCAACTCTCGCCGTTCACCAAAAAGTCCGCTGCTTGGCGTGACCTGATGGCACTGCCCTCTGTGTCCGCGCGAGTTGACGCTCTCAAAAACGCCACCACGCGAGCAAACTTAATTGCCGAAGGCATCGCGTCCGGTGACATGAAGCATCTGGCCCCCATGCTGCACCCGTTCGGCAACGAGCAAACGCCTGACTTGGATTTCGGACGCGAAGCGAGTTTGCTGCAGCTGGCGGAGTCCGCTGGCAAAGACCCGGTAGAAGTCTACGTGGATCGGCTGCTGGCCTCTGAAGGCCGCGAATTTTTCAACTACTGGATGTTCGGCGGAAATCTCGAAAACCAATGGAACTACATGCGGCTGCCCCATGTTGTGCCCATGCTGGGCGACGCCGGTGCTCATGTGGGGTTTTTCACCGACACGGACTCTCCCACCGTCTTGCTGAGCGAACTGACCCGAAAGCAGGGTGTTTATAGCCTGCCAGAGGCGATTCACCGCATCACCGGCAAGTCAGCACAAATCATCGGACTGAAGGAACGCGGCGAACTGCGGGAAGGATGGCATGCGGACATCAACGTGATTGATTATGAAAACCTGCATACCTGTCACCCGGAGTACGTGAACGATTTTCCACATGGTGGCGGACGTTTCATCGTCAAAAGCCGAGGCTACGACGCGACAATTGTCGCGGGACAGGTCGTTGTACAAAACGGCGTGCACACCGGACACCGGCCGGGAGAGGTAATTCGCAGCTTTGTGCGTGGTTGATGCGTGGAATGTCGTGTTTTCGGACGGCGGCTGTTAAGCCGCCTTTCGAAAACTCTTTGACTTAAGCGCTTCGTCAAACACCTGTCGAGAAGAAGCCATCGAGAGGACGGGACTTACTCCTGCATCAACCAAGCGCCCATGGGTTCTACCAATTCGATGTTCAGTTGGCCAGCTAATCCTGCGGTCCGGTGAACGGCAGAGGCTTGATAAACCGGGGAACTCATCATCTCCATCATGGCCTTTCTGGAGGGGTACATGGCAATGGCTGCTGTATCCCAAAGCTCTTCCACCTCTCCCAACATGAGACGCTCTACTTTGGCTGCAAACATTGGACGACCACCGACCGTCGCCAAATGACCGGCCACTTCGGCGCTATAAACAGCGTAGGCCTCGGCTCCGGTCAGATCAGTGTCGCGACCGTCCGGATACTCGGCTTTTTCCTTGAACTTCAGCAGGTTCAACATGTAAATCGGGCCATCCTGACCCGGCGCCATAAAACCCTCGATCTGTTCCCCATTAGGAAAAACTTTGTTCACGACTTCCATCGATTTGCTCCTCAGCTGAATGCACAATCTTTTACAGCAGCTCAGAATAATGTCCATCATTATTCTGAGCTGTTTTCGCCGCCCCTTCTCTGCACAGATCTAAAATCTGAAAGCGTCTGCCAAGGCTATTGGAAACTCTCCATCCGATAGGCTCGTGCCGCTGCACCGGCAAATAGGTCGGCTTTTTCCGACGCTGACGCGCCAGCAGAAATGCGTTTAAACGCGTTCCAGCACACCTGATAGCTGCACCATCGTTTCTGCACCGGGAAGTTCGATTCGTACATAGCGCGCTCGGTGCCAAAAGCTTCGATACACGTTTCCATCCAAGGACGCCAAGCAGCGGCAACCTCAGGCGAACTCGGTGGCAGAGTCCGATCGCCCTCGTAGCTGGGCATGCGAATTGGCATAGCCCCAAGTTTCACATAGACGTTTTGCCGCCCACTCACGCGAAGAATCGCTGCCTTCCACTCGGCAAAGACTTCATCATCTTTGCCCCGGTACGGGCCGCCGAGAATAGGGCTGCCAACGTGATTGAGAATGATCGTTAACTCTGGATGCGCATCGGCAAGCTGAGCCACTTCATCGAGTTGTGTGTGATACAGCCAACAATCCAGCGACAGACCCATTCGATCAACAACGGATATCGCTTCGTTCACGGTCGCATCCACCAAGAGACCTGAACGGTCGCCCACGTTAGAAATTTGCGGATCCGCATGCCAGCCACTGGAGAGCCTGACACCGCGAAAACCGCCACCGAAGGCTTCAATGTGTTGCTCAAGCAGCGGCTCAACGGCAGCACCCCGGGTGAGATCGACATTGCCAAACATCACATCACACGCACGGGCCGCGCCGAACCCGCCGCTAGCACTCATTGCGGCTTGTCCTCGCACAAACTCCGTTTCACCGAGGGACCGCTGCTCTTCAGGCCCGTCTGTGCGGTACATCGAATGACATTCTGCATAAACCGTGGCCACAATGTTATGCCCGCTGGCCAAATCGGAGGCGAGTTCCGGGATTAAGTAGGTGTAGCCATTTCGCACCCAAAGATGATGGTGAGAGTCGATAATCGGCAGTTCGGGTTCAAGCACCTCTTCATCCAATGTCGCTAACCAAGCGTCATCAGGACTCGACTGACCTGTGTTTGCAGCCATACCTATCTCCTTCGTCGGTAATACTTCGGCGGCGTTGAGGGCCTGTTAGCGCGTCAAAAGCGCCAGGCTATTGAGTGACCCAACCCCCATCAATCGGCATCGCAGTGCCGGTCACATAGCTCGACTGTGCGGACAGCAACCAAGCAACCACGTCGGCAACTTCCTCTGGACCTGCCACGCGGCGCATAGGAACCGAACGCAGAACGCCTTCAAGCACCTCCGGACTGGCACCCGCGCCTTGAGCCAGCATCGGGGTATCGATGAAGCCGGGACAGACCGCGTTAACCCGAATATTCTTTGGCCCATACTCCAGCGCGGCTGACTTCGTCAGACCGACGACCCCATGTTTGGCTGCGTTGTAAGCGGTTGCATGAGGTAGGGCCACTAAGCCACAGATCGAGGCGGTATTGACGATGCTCCCGCCCGCGTCTTGCTGGATCATCTGCGCGATCTCAGCCTGCATACAGTTGAAGACACCGGTCAGGTTCACAGCAAGCACCTGGCCCCACTCCAATGGGTCAATCTCGAGCAGCTTCGTCTTTGGCCCGACGATGCCCGCATTATTGAACGCTCCATCTAACCGACCATGGGTCTCGACAATTGACGCCACGGCTGCGGCTGCGGCCCCCGCCTCTGCCACATTCAGCTCGCAGACCTCTGCGCTGCCCCCGGCAGTCTTCACCTGCGCCACTACTTCAGCGGCCAGGGTTACCTGTACATCGGCCACCACCACATGCACTTTATCTTGCGCTAGGCGATCCACTGTGGCCCGCCCGATACCGCTCGCGCCTCCAGTCACCAGAACCACTCGCTTGTCCACATTCATTGCTACTCATTCCTACCGGGTCATCGTTTCGTTCGTCACAGGGTCTTGTCAGCGCTTACTGAAAACACATACCTTTGTAATCATTCTCCGCCGCTTCTGCGAGCATCCGGGCGTATCGCGGCCCACCGCCGTTGTAGATGTTGTAGCGCATCTTGCCGTGTTCATGACCCTCAATGTTTGAGTTGTATCCTGTAAACCAGCTTTTCGCATTACGCAGCAGCATACCTTGGTACATGTCCTTCACATGCTGGAACCACTCAGCCTCAGCGGTCTCGTCAACATCGAAGCGTTGATAACCCTGTGACCACATGTACTCAAGCAAGGGCGTTACCCAGTCGACACTCAGTTCCGCACCACGAGGGAAGTTCGATGCGGCGGTTTGAGGTCCAACAAGCATCAGAAAATTAGGAAAGCTTCGAACCGTTGCACCGAGGTAGGTCACCGGGCCTGCATGCCATTTATCGCGCAGACGCACACCGCCGACTCCCTGAATATCGATTTGATCAAAGGCTCCCGTAAACGCATCGAACCCAGTGGCATACACGATCACGTCGAACTCGAATGCATCTTCACTGGTTTCGATGCCCGTCGGTGTAACACGCACGATGGGAGTAGCCGCACCATCCACCAGCGATACGTTGTCGCGGTTATAGGTTTCGAAGTAGCCGGTCTCCATGGGCACCCGCTGAATGCCAAAGCCGTGATCTTTTGGAATCAGCAATTCAGCGACAGCCGCGTCATCGACACGCTGGCGAATGCGGTCAGCGATGTAGTCAGAAAATTCCGCATTGGCTTTTTCATCGAAAAAAATGTCCGTGAAATTTTGCAGCCAAATACCGAAACCCGGTTCGTCGTATAGCCTGTCCCAAAGCTCCCGCCGCTCTTGCGGACTCACATCGTAAAATCCTCGTCGATCTGGCTCATGCTCGAATCCGCCCGGTGTGCGAGCACAGGTGGCAAAAATTTCGTCATAGCGTTGGCGTATTTCATCCATATCAGACTCAGTGATCGGGCCATTGTTCAGCGGTGCCGCCCAATTGGCGCGACGTTGAAAAACGGTCAGACTTTTCGCCACCTTCGCCACCTCAGGTATGAGTTGAATCGCTGTCGCCCCACTGCCGACAACGGCAACACGGTTGCCCGTCAAATCAAGCGGCTCGTGCGGCCATTGCGATGCGTGAAACGATTTGCCCTCAAAACTCCCCATGCCCTCAAAATTCGGCAGCGTGGGCGTCGACAAAACACCCATCCCTGAAATGACAAAGCGGGTGGTTATGTCGCGGCCGTCGGCCAGCCGAATCGTCCAAAAGCTCGCCTCATCGTCGAATACCATTGATTCGACCCAGCAGCCAAACTGCATGTATTTACGCAAATCAAATTTGTCTGTGACAAAGTTCAGGTACTGCAACGTCTCGGGCTGGGGTGAAAACTTTTCGGTCCAATGCCACTCGTCGAGCACTTCCTTCGAAAACGAATAGCTATAGGTATAGCTTTCGGAATCAAATCGCGCACCGGGATAGCGGTTGTTGTACCACGTGCCGCCCAGATCAGCGTTCGCGTCAAGAACCGTGGCTCGAACACCCAGGTCGGCCAAACGCTTAATTTGATAGATCCCTGCGACACCGGCGCCGATAATGACGGCCTGATAATCCAGGTGCGTGTCGATCTGCGCGATGTTTTCCATCTGAGAATTTTGTTCTGCCATGACTGTATCCCTGTATTAAGGCTTTAAGACCCAATCCAACCCCTCTATTTGCTTCGGCAACCGGACTAGTCCGGCAGACCCAATACTCGCTTCGCAATAATATTGCGCTGCACCTCGGCAGTGCCTCCCGCAATGGTTAACGACTTTTGATGCAGCCAGGTACGCGTTTGTTTGAGCGCGGCCTTGGACACATCGTCGCTCTCCCAGTACAGACCATTGAAGCCAAGGGCTGACAAATGCAACTCATCCCGTTCTTGCTTCAGCAACGTACCGGTTAACTTAACCGCTGATGATGTAAACCCCGGCGCTCTGGCTTTGGCTTCTTCCATGGCCCGCCGCTGGGTCATTTCGTAGGTTCGCTGCCGCATCTGCCACTGCAATAATGCCGAACGCTGGGCGTTGTCTAAAATCCGTCCAGAGCCGTCATCTGTGGGCAAAAGATCGCTAACTATTTCTGTTAGCGGAACCTCATCAACGCCACCTTGAGTACCCGATATATTGATACCTGCGTGAGTGGAACGCTCGTACTGCAAAAGCCGTTTACCCACTGTCCAGCCCTGGTTGACCGGGCCGATGATATCCATCGCGCTGGCAGTTGCATCTTCAAAGAGGGTCTCGCAGAACGGACTGCTACCGCTGATAAGCCGAATTGGCCGAACTTGAACTCCGGGTTGATCCATATCAATCAGGATCAGACTGATGCCATCATGTTTCGCTGCCTTGTCGTCTGTCCGCACCAGAGCGAATATGTAGTCGCCATGGGTGGCGTCCGAGGTCCATATCTTTCGGCCATTGATGATGTATTCATCGCCATGACGCTCGGCCTTTGTTCCGAGACTGGCCAAGTCAGAACCGGCCCCGGGCTCGGAGTAACCCATGCACCATCCCCCGTCACCGCGCGCCATACCCGGCAACCATCGCGCCTTTTGCTCATCGGTACCGAACTCCAAAATGGTCGGGCCAATATAGTTTACCCCCCGACCGATGAGCGGTGAGCGCGCGTTAATGCGCCTCAGTTCGTCCAAAAGAATCAGATACCGAGCTGAATCAAGTTCCGCACCGCCGTATGCCTTCGGCCAAGTAGGAACCGTCCATCCTTTCGCCGCCATGTTCTCAAGCCATTCGCGACTGTCCTTCGGCAGGTCGATCTTCCGACTACCCCAGGGAACATTTCCCGGACCACGGGCGCCAGCAGGACAATTCTCCTCCAGCCAGGCTCGAGTCTCTGCCCGAAATTCTGCTGCTTCTGACACTTGTTTCCCCCTCAGGACTAAATCGGTTCTTCAGCGCTTCTTGTTTCGTTTCACGAGATTGTATTACGCCTAATCCATGATGATAATGCCCACAAAATAAGCATCACCTTTGCAGATTTCGAAATAATGATGGACAACGTGAAAACCACACGGCTATTTCTGACCGTGGCTCAAATTGGCAGTCTCTCCGGAGCCAGCCGCCAAACAGGCCTCTCCCCTGCCAGCGTGTCTCGCCAAATTACCGCACTGGAAGAAGACTTGGGCGTTAGACTGCTCAATAGAACCACCCGAAAGCTGACGCTTACCGAAGCCGGACAGGTGTATCTGGAGCGTGCCGAACGTTTGGTTCAGGACATTGACGAGCTACGCGACGCGGTGAGCCAACTGGCGATTCGGCCGCGGGGTACGCTGCGAATTCAGTCACGCACATCATTAGGCACTCAACTGGTCGCACCGCTGATCCCCTCTTTTCTCGAGCAGTATCCGGACCTCAAACTCTATTTGTGGCTGACAGACACGGACGTGGACTTAACCGAACACGGCATTGATTTGGCCATTCGAACCGGCGACAAAGCAGACTCGACAATGATCAGAAGGCATTTGGCTTCCAGTCCCAGAGTTGTCTGCGCTAGCCCGGATTACTGGCGACAACACGGCAAACCCTCAACCCCAACGGATCTGCTGAATCATAACTGCCTTACCTACCGTTTTGAGTTCGGCTCGGCCGCGTCTGTTTGGCAATTTCGCAACAGCGACAATCGATCTACAGACATTCCAGTGGCCGGTAACTTCCAGACCAACAATGGTGATTCCCTGCGTTCTGCGACGCTATCGGGTCTTGGCGTTGCACTGCTTCCCGTATGGACGGTGAAGCCCCACCTATCCAGTGGCACCTTAGTGCGAGTTTTATCAGACTTCGAGACTACAGTCTCGGATCTGGACTTCGGGATCTACGCGGTCTACCCCAGCCGCAGAAATCTGTCGGTTAAAATCCGCCTCTTTCTGGATCACCTAGGCGAGCATTTTGGTAAGCAGGACTGGGGCTAGCAGAACATCTCGATACCAGCGTACGAAAGAGCCTTTGGGTGCCTCAATACCGAGCCCGAAAAGTCAGTATTGACGCTCCCTTTCAGGCTAATGCCTGCGGCTTTCAAACGCATAGGGATCCAAGGTTTGCTGGGCACGCTTACGGTATTTGTGCCAATTGCCGCCGCCGTAATACGCAAGGCTACCGGGTTCAGCTTCGCCATGACCGTTGTAGTAGGTAATGCAGTCTCGCAAGGGGCGCGTTAGCTGGTCAGCCTGCCGACAGTGCGCAGCATATTCCTCTTCTGGTTCCGACTTCACATCGACAATATCGACCCCTTTGTCACGCATCGTACTGAGCATCCAGACCACGTAATCCCCGTGTTCTTCAATGGCATTGGTGAAATTGAAGCTGCCGCCACCGCCCTGCGGTCCGGACACGATAAATAAGTTAGGAAAACCTTGGCTATGCAAACCCAAGAAGGTTTTCGTGCCCTCTTGTTGCCACTTGTCACGTAGCGTGCGGCCCTCTCGTCCAACAATCATGTTGAAGGTCGAGGTAGCCATCCATTCAAAGCCCGTGGCGTAAATCAATACGTCTACCGGATACTCCGTTCCGTCGTGAACAACCCCGCGTGGGTTGATCTTGCTCACGCCGCGCGGGGCCGTATCCACAAGATGCACATGCGGCAAGTTAAACGTGGGTAAATACTCATCATGAAACGTTGGTCGCTTGCAGCCATATGGGTAGTAGGGCTTCAGGGCAGCAGCCGTAACAGGGTCTTCGACAATGGCATCAACCCGAGCGCGGATTTGCTCCATGATTCGAAAGTTTGTATCCAACTGCTTCTGCACCAACTCTTCCGGAGTGATATCGCCTTCGTGTTTTTTGCGCGTTTTGAAATCAGGCACACGGCCAGCGAGATAGTCATCATTTGCCTTCATGGCTGTGCGACCTTCGGAAATTCGGGCGAATCTCGCTCTGCGCGCTTTTGCCCAACCGGGTTCTTTTGACCACTCGGCGAACTCTTCAACAGACGTCTCGCGCTGATCACGCACATCGATGGATGACGGCGTACGTTGAAAGACATAAAGCTCTTTAACGATTTTCGCCAATTCGGGTACCGCTTGAACCGAGGTGGCGCCGGTTCCAATGATGCCAACACGCTTATCCTTCAAATCGATGTTGTAGTCCCAACGTGACGTATGAAACGAATCACCCTCAAAGGACTGCATACCGTCTATTCGCGCCAATTTTGGCGTCGTCAAAATGCCGTTGGCCAAGACCACGTATTTCGCCCGCATGGCATCACCCCGATCCGTAGTGACCGTCCAACGTCCCGAGGTCTCGTCCCACTCGGTTTTCTCGACCGTGGTATGGAAAAGACACTTATCGTAGAAACCAAATTTTTCTGCCATCTTTTGGCAATATTCCATGATCTCGAAGCCCGCCGCGAACTTCATGGAAGGGATGTAATCCATTTCTTCCAACAGCGGGAAATAGCTATACGACTCGACGTCGCACGCGATGCCCGGATAACGATTCCAATACCATGTACCGCCTACGTCTCCGCCTTTTTCGCAAAAGCGCACATTCTGAAAACCGGCCTCTCGCAATTTGTGCCAGAGCAAAAGGCCAGCGAACCCTGCGCCCACGACCAAAACGTCGCATTCGTCTGACAAAGCTTCTCGCTCAACAGGTTCTGCCGAATAGACGTCCTCTAAGTAGCGGCTGAATTCGCCTTCCATCGACATGTAGTCGGCAGCGCCCGCCCGAGATTCTTTGAATTCACGGTATTTGGCTTGTTCTACCGCATCGAAAACGGCGCCGACAGGGGCTGGTGGTAAGGTCTTTAGCGCTTCGTCGCTAACGGTTGCGTAGCCCTTACCCGTAATTTTTTCAGAAGCCTTTGCGGCTCGGGTAGCAAAGATCTTCAAACCGCTGTTGGGGTCAATTCGTACAGACATGCTCATCCCTCGAAAATCTGGAAACCTCCATCCTATCGGATGCTATCCAAGGATAGTCAACCTTATTGCGATCTACCGGAGCCTGTTCTTCGTTAGGGGCATACAATGCATTAGCCGTTTCGTGAAGACGATCAACCAAACGCACCCGCCCCGGCGAGTGGATTGTCGTCTCTCCCACGCAATCACCTGCCATGCTGCGACAGATTTCATCGCTTGAATTCACCTGAAATATTCGAGATCTTTCATGAACCCTTAAGCGGCGGATTCTCATGACTGTCCCACAGATTTTCAGCAAAGAGGCGGTGGCTAAAGCCTCCAAAAATGTAAAGGCACCCTACCAAGACTTCGTGCATTCCCATGAGCCCTACCGTTCGTTACTCAAGGCCAACCCGTGGTTAGCCGTGCCAAAAAGCAAGGAATCACTGACGTGGGGCAACGGTCACTACTACGACACGACAGTCGCGAAAAAGCACCCAGACTGGCAACGTACAGAACTACCTCAGCCTGCCCAAGACATGGATCAACTACGACGTGACTTTTACGATTGGGGTTACTGCTTAATTAAGGATGGGTTGTCTCCCGCACAAACCGAGACCATCCACGCTCGCGTGGCAGAGCAATCTGCTGCCGAAAGGCAGCTAGGCATCGCCTACTTGGCGGAGGCCCAACAGCATGTCTGGTCGTTGGTGAATAAAGGTGAGGTCTTTGAGCAATGCATGACCCATGAACCCGAGTGCATTCAGGCCGGGCCCATGATCGAGCAGCTACTCGACGAAGCACTGGGCCGCGGATGGCACCATCTCAGTTACATTGCGAACATCGCCTACCCAGGCTGCCATCCTCAGGGCATGCATCAAGATCAAAGTCTCGCGGCTCCCTACCATTTTTTAGAAGCGCCCGTGCTCGTCAATACAGTCTACATCCTACAAGACGTCAACGAGAGAAACGGTGGCACGCTGATCATCCCAGGCTCGCACAAGCTCTATTGCGAGGGATCAGGCACGTTCGGTGAAGTGCCCCGCCCGATCAATCTCGAGGCTCCGGCGGGCACTGTCATGCTGATGGACGGCCGGGTACTTCATGGCGGCGCGGTAAATCACTCTGACGACCTGCGCTACATCATTACGAACTCCGTTGTGCGGCCCTTTATTCGCCAGCAAGAGTCCTTTCTTCTGACGATCAAACCCGAGGTTCTTCAGCGTGCCAGCGACAAGTTTTTGTGGCGCTGCGGATTCCAAGCAACGGGAACTCGCAGCATGGTTGAAGGCTACGGGTATTTTGGCAGCGGTGGATTGGGCGATGCCAATGGCGCGCTGGTTCACGCTCGACACGCCATGGATGCGGGAACCTACCAGCACATTGGCGAGCTGCGCCCCGGTGATTCGCTGCAAAGTCAATCATTGCCAGACATTCAAAAAACCCACGAGACCCTCCGTGAGCGAGCGCAAGCCATGATGAACAAGGTCGAAAGCGGAATTCGTTAGTCTGCAGTTCGACGGGCTCGCGCCGGTGTCGGACACGAAACGCTCCTATGCCCCCGCAATTGCCAACGTGCGTGTCTGTGAGGACGCGTTGCAATCAGGCGACAAAAATACGCCCGCGGGTTCGGCGTATAATTTCAACCGAGAGATTTCTTAGAGAGCAGCACGCAAGTGTCCCCTATGTCAGGGTTGAGCTTGCTTGCTCCAAACGCGATCGGGGTTAAAACCTCTGCGTGTTCTATTTGGTAGTACCGGGTATTTGGTAGGACCAGGCGGATTCGAACCGCCGACCTCTACCATGTCAAGGAAAACAGGGCGCGTTTAGCCTCGTCCGGACCCCAAGAGCCTCGCACGGTTTTGCAAAAACTGCCAATCATTTGAACTTTAGAAAGTAATATCGAACGGGAGGGTTTCATCTTTGGTTTTACCTCTGAAAAGTCTTTGAGAAAGCCTGTGGGCGTAACCAGATCGGCGAGGACCAGGCCCTTTCCTGAATCGTGGCCGGTACCCTTGGGTCAGGATCCCTGCCAAGGCGAATAGCATCAAAGCTTGACCAGCGACAGGTCGGATTCATTAACACGCGCACGTAGTAAAAGGCACTTTGATTCGGAACGTAATCCGAGTCGCGCCAAAGGGTTTTTAATTCGGTAGCACCGGAGCCGGCACTGTACTGGCAGGTAGACAACTCAACGCTGGCGCCATTATCTGGGCAGCGGCCGGTAGTCGGATCAACTTGCAGGCCATCGGCACAGGCAATATCGACCACGTTTTCATGTGTCTGACCCGCATCATCGATCCAGCCTTTCACTATTTGCACCCGCTGCAGTGGCGCATCAAGGGGATCCCTAATCGCCCAAACTATGAACTCCGGAGACTCTGGCTGTTGGCCGGTGGCTAGAACCGACCCCATCGGGATCGCCGACGCTTTCAGATGTTGCACCAGGCCGGGGTCGTCGATCTTCGTCTCATCCAAGTTCCAGCCGGCATAAAAACGCAGCGCGATTCGCGGCCCCGAGGTGGCATAGGTTTCGCGGCGAGCCAGCGCGTCGAAAATGGCTTCGCGGGTGTTTTCAGGGGCCCATACCGCAGCCAGACCGCCCGAGGTATTGAACTTGAGAAGGGACTGATAGGGTTTATCACCCCGGCCACTGCCACTAAGACGGCGCACTGCCGGCGAAGATATAGTGCCAACGGACCCACGGTGATCCCATTCTTCTACAGCACCAGGGTTAGCATTGTGATTATCAGTGGCTGCTATAACGCCAATTTGTAATGGATTGAAGCCCAGTTCTCGTTCGAGCTCGATGCCAACGTTAAAGCCCTCTCGAACGAATGATGTTTGAAAGGCGCAGCCGGCGAGCTCACCCGGCAAACAGGGTTCGAGCACCTGCGCAAAGGCGCATTCTTCATCAGTAGCGCCAACGCCCAGTGCACACTCTGATGCACCTTTGTTCTGGTAAATCTCTACTAGAGGCTCGCGTCTCTTACGCAGCCGCCAGTCATCCTCACCATACGGCTCACCATTATAGGTGTAGCGAGAATATGTCAGCCCCCAGGCCTTGTTTGAGTTATGCGGTATGGTCAGGAAGTCACAGCCATCGGCCTTATCGCAATTGGCTTCAAGCCCCTTCCAAAGTTCGATCGCATTGGGCGCATCTATGCTCGAAATAGATCGCTCAGGGACAACATTGGAACGAAAAATGACATTCCGGTGATGTTTACCCTGATCCGGCATGCCGGGCGAATATTCGTAGCCAATGAGTGTGGTGAGTTCCCCTGGCTCATAATAGGCATCGGCAAGCCGGACGTAGCGTGCCCAATCTTTACTGACGTTGTCATAACAGCGCTCGACGTTGCCATCACCCCAGTTGCAGGTCGGAAATCGATCCACACCCGGAACCTTGCGACTTTTCGGCTGGTAGACACCTGCCGGTAGGGCAGGATCACCAGGGTCGGACGTACCTCGGGCGCCTTCGACAATGATGCCCAAAAATATTGGATTGTCCTGGTTCATGACCCAGCAGGCGGCTCGTTCCAGCAACGACAGATTGGGATCGTCGCAATGCGCGCGGATACCGAAGCTCTCAGCGTGATCAGTAATCGCTATAAAATCCAGGGGGCGACTCAATTGCATGGTCTCGCCGCCAGCCCCCATCAAGGGCTCACCTTTGGCAAAACGGTAGGCATCATCAATGCCGAGTTTGTTGCCCATCATTGTGGAATCAAAACTTTCCGCAGTATGCACATGCAACTCGCCCCAATACAGGTTCATTTCCCCACCGCTGCTGGACGCCTCGCGATGGGCAGCAGGCTCAACGACCGGAGCCACAACCTTACTGTCGTCTTGCAGCGCAACATCCCGCGGCACGGAGTTGGGGCCTATTTTGTCGAGAATTAGGTGGTAAGCGACAGCAACAACGCCAATCCCAAGGAGCAGGACAATCAATGCGACCAAACCAAGCTTCTTCATAACTTCGTTCCTTTATCGTCAGGGTTAACCGCCTGACCAAATCGGCGAAGACCAGGCTCTTTCCTGAATCGTTGCCGGTACACCCGGCACAGGCTCTCTGCCAAGACGAATGGCGTCAAAGCTTGACCAACGACAAGTGGGGTTCATCAGAACACGCACGTAGTAAAAAGCCCTTTGATCTGCCGAATAATCCGGATCGCGCCATAGGGTTTTTAGCTCTGTAGCGCCCGAACCAGTACTAAACCGGCAACTTGCCAGATCAACCCTTGCGCCATTGTCCGGGCAGCGACCTCTTGCCGGATCTACTTGCAGGCCGTCAGCGCAGGCAATATCGACCACCTTTTCATGAGTCTCGCCCGCATCATCAATCCAGCCCTTGACCATTTGAATACGCTGCAGGGGGGCGTCCAGAGCGTCCCGAATAGCCCAGGCAAAGAACTCCGGCGACTTTGGCTGTTGGCTGGTGGAAAAAACCGAACCCATAGGCACGGCTGTCGCTTCCAAATGCTGCACCAGACCCGGCGCGTCCATCATCGCCTCATCAATGTCCCAGCCGGCATAGAAACGCAGCGCGATTCGCGGCCCCGAGGTGGCATAGGTTTCGCGGCGAGCCAGCGCGTCGAAAATGGCTTCGCGGGTGTTTTCATGGGCCCAAACTGCGGCCAGGCCACCGGAGGTATTGAATTTAATCATGGAGCGATAGGCCTTACCGTCAAAGTTGTTTACCCGAAGACGGCGTAATGCGGGAGATTGAACCGTGCCTGCCGATCCACGGAAGTCCCACTCTTCCACATCCCCCGGATTGGAGTTATGGCTGTCTGTTGCCGCTACAAAACCATTTTGTAGGGGGTTGAAGCCAAGCTCCTGCTCAAGCTCCAGGCCCACCTTCATACCTTGACGAACAAAGCCAGTTTGGAAGGCGCAGCCGGTCGTCTCTCCCGGCTGGCAGGGATCCAGCACCTGGGCAAAGGCGCACTCTTCATCCGTTGCACCGACACCCAGCGCGCACTCCTGAGAACCTTTTATCTGGAAGATCTCGGTGAGGGGTTCGCGCTTTTGTCGTAGGCGCCAGTCATCCTCGCTGTATTGCTGACCATCCCAGGTATAACGCGAATAAGTCAGCCCCCAGGCCTTGTTTGAGTTATGGGGTATAGTCAGGAAGTCACAGCCATTGGCCTTGTCGCAATTAGCTTCGAGCCCCTTCCAAAGTTCGATCGCATTGGGTACATCAAAGCTGGAAATGGCCCGATCAGGCACAATATTTGAGCGGAAAATAATATTGCGATGGTGTTTACCCTGGTCCGGTAATGCGGGAGAAAACTCGTAGGCAATCAGTGTAGTCAACTTGCCGGGTTCGTAATGCGCGTCTGCTAGGCGTACATAACGCGCCCAGTCGCTATAAGTATTTTCGTAACACCGCTGGGCCGCTTGCTCTCCTGGCTTACAGGTTGGGAAGGCGCTCAATGCAAGAGGCTGACGTAATTCAGGCTGATAAACCCCCGCAGCCTTCGACGGATCACCAGGCTCGGCTGTGCCACGCGCGCCGTCGACAAAGATCGAGAACAGGGCCGGATTATCCAGCCCCGTCAACCCACAAGCCGCGCGTTCGGCAAGCGACAGGTTTGGGTCGGAGCAGTGTGTTCGGGTACCGAAACCTTCTGCATGATCGGTAATCGCAACAAAATCCAGGGGACGACTCAACTGCATAATCTCGCCACCTGCTCCTACCAGCGGATAGCCCTTGGCAAAACGGTAGGCAGCCTCAATGCTGAGTTTGTTCCCCATCATGCTGGCATCAAAACTCTCAGCGGTATGCAAATGTAACTCGCCCCAGTAGAGCTTCGTTTCGCTTGCAGTCATATTTTCGGAAGAAGCCTGCTCTTCAGCTAAAGCCGGATGCGCGTCGCTGAATGGCGCTCGTACCCTACTGTCATCCTGCAATGCGAGGTCGCGCGGTGCACTGCCGGGCCCGGCCTTATCGAGTACGGTGTACATGGGAATCAAATATTTGACGGCAATAAAGCCAACGCCCAGAGCAAGGACAGCCGACAGTACCAGAGAGATTTTCTTCAGCATAACGCGCGCACTCCAGTCAGCCAGGGGCGTTGAACTTCATTTTTTTCGAGAACGCTTGACTGTATCTACCTGCTCAAGCAAACACATATCATATTCGGAAACTCTAAAGCCGCTTCAACTGAGGCGGTTTCCAGGTTCGCTCAATCATTGCTTTCTCGGGGCCATAGACTCTCAAATTAACTCGAGTGAAAGACTCACCGGCCGGTAACCAGTTGCCAGCCCTTCCCTCAGGAGGCTTGCCGCCGATCAGAATCCGCAAGCTGCCATCGTCTTCGTAGATCAAGTCCTCTGAGTTGCCACTGATGGCATAGCGGTCATAGTCATTGAGCATCAGGTTGGCTTCCTGGTCGTAAACTGTAAGTGACCAGAAATATTTTGCTGGCGGAGTTTGTCCCGACGGGAAGTGGAGTTCGTAAGTATGCTTGCTGATAATGCGGTCGCCGTTTTGATCTTTATCCCTGGCCATATACATGGCTTCTTCGGCATCGTTGGCGACGATTCCCCGCATCGACTGAATTACTCCGCGGATATAAAAATTACCGTGAACACCGGAGCGCCCGAAGCCCACTGGTGGCACCCCCCAACCGTTGACCTTTTTCTCTTCGGAGGTGGCATGGGCACGCATGATCATGATGCCATCGAACACCGCCTTGGCTAGGCCGGCTTGCTCATTGTCCTCAGCCTGGGATACATCCTGGTCAGGCCCAATATGTAACTCGGCCCAATCTTTCAAATAGCGTTGATCACGCTCCGCTACACCATTAACAGTCATCGCGCGATTCACGATATCCCAGAAAGACGCAGGATCAGACATCACCATTTTTTTGATGTAACTGACTACATCGGTTTCAAGTAGTACTTCACTCAGATCGCCGACATCGGGAACAGGCGGGTGCGGAGGCCTGGGTGGATTTTCTGTACCCCAGTCATTCAAGCCTACAATCTGCATTTTTGACTGGATCGCCGCTACCTCTGCCTGATCACTGGGGTCATTGAAGTCAGCATAAATTCTGGCCATAGCATAAAACCAGGGCGTCGGATTATGAGCTACAAACTCCACATCTTCAGGTAAGTCTCCCTGCCAATTCGGCGGCACGATGGCGTAATTTCCGCCACCATTGCCGTGGAGGCGCTTGCTGATATAAGCAAAGTTGTCTGAATCAAAACCCGCGAGTTCAATCGCAAAATATCGATGACCCGGAATCTCCGGAACTGTAATAATGATCGGCTGTTCTTTGGCGTATACCCAGGCTGGTGAGTAGAGCGTATCAGCATTCGGGGCGCCGCCGTCGCGATAGTTTTTAGGATCGACAAACGTCGCATGCCAAAACTTGTTTACCGCGTCCAGCGGCACTTGCTGACCCTCTGGCGCTTCAGGCTGACTCCACTTGTAGCGCAGCACTGTGTTCAAATAATAGGGAAACGCGTAAATCAGTGCGTCCACACCTTTTGTGTAGGCATATTGTTGGCGCCAGTCTTTATTGAAATTGATCTGCCAGTAACTGCCGCCAGCTGCAGCTAAGGCCACTACCAGGGCAGTCAGAACTTTTATCGATCTTGATTTCATTTTGTCTCTACTCTTATTAAGCGAGAAATCATAATCACTGGGACCAAAAGCTATGTATCATTTTCGGACGCCCTTGAGTTTCACCGCTTATGCTAGTCACTACGCCTGTCGACTTCTGATGGATAGATGCCGTGTCCGCAAATGATACATAGCCGCTAGACCAAGGCTCATATACTGTCTGCTGGTGCGGGCTGCGGGCGATAGGCCCTCAGCCGGATGCTAAGGCCCTTCTTAAAAACAACGCCTGCAGAACCCAACAGAATTTCGTACCCAACCGATAAGACACATAAACGAACAGAAGGAAGCAGGCAGAGCGATTTCATGTTGTTTCAAGTTATTTACAGTTCTGCTGTGTTAACGGCTATTGCATTAATCAGTGCCTGCTCTGGCGACCAGGCGCAAAAGCGCGATGAGGCCAATCAGTATCTTCGCACTACGAACACTGTTATTCCGGCAGATAATGAAATCATCTCGTTTCCCACCCCGCCTCAGACAAATGCAGTTGGCCGACAGTTCAATGCGGATCGAAATGCTTACTTTGGCGACCTGCACGTACATACAGCTCTCTCCTTTGATGCCGCTGGATTTGGCACCACCGCCACACCGGCCGATGCCTATCGCTACGCACAAGGCGAGGCAATCATGCACCCCAGCGGATTTGAAGTACAACTGGCACAGCCGCTGGACTTCTACGCGGTGACGGACCATGCGCAGATGCTGGGACTGATTGGCGAGGCGGCAGACACCAGCACGACGTTCTCAGATTACGAGCTGTCAAGGTCCTATCACGGTATCAATGACTCGGTCGATGGCGGCTTGTTCGACATCGCAAAAAGAAATCTTATCTTCAACAATTTCCGCAGTGATGTTGTGGCCAACCTGCTCGATGGAACCTTCAACAGCGATGTTATCAACAGCGTCAGCAAATCCGCGTGGGTCAAAACCGTTGATGCGGCAAACGAAGCTTACCGGCCTGGTCAGTTCACCACCTTTGCAGCCTATGAATACACGTCCTCTACCGAGGAGTTAGGAAACCTTCACCGCAATGTAGTCTTTCGCGGTACACACAAGTTACCCGCGGTGCCTTTCTCCCGATTGAACAGTATCAATCCCGAGGGACTTTGGAGTTGGATGGACGGCCTGCGCGAGCAAGGCATAGACAGCCTGGCGATTCCCCACAACAGCAACGGTTCCAACGGTGCGATGTTCGCGTTTACTGACTGGGCAGGGAACACCATCGACCAGGAATACGCCGAACAGCGCATGCGCAATGAACCTCTGGTCGAAATCACGCAGATCAAGGGCACCTCCGACACTCACCCATTACTGTCACCCAATGACGAGTGGGCCAATTTCGAAATCTACCCCCTGCGCGTCGCCACAGCCTTACCCAGCGCTGCCCCGGGCGGCTACGTACGCGATGCGTGGCAACGAGGCCTTGCCACTGCAGCAAACATTGACACCAACCCCTACAAGTTCGGCGTCATCGGTTCGAGCGACACACACACGGCAGCGGCGCCATTGGAAGAGGACAATTACTTCGGCAAAGTCAGCATAATGGATGCCACCCCAGAACAAAGGGGCTCAATTCCCGCAAGCTTCCTCTACGGCACCTTAGTTAAACTTGCGATGCCCGATATGGTCGAGAAGGTTGAAGGTAAAACTTACCTTAACTTTCCTGGCTACAAGTTCTGGGGCGCCTCTGGCATTGCCGGGGTGTGGGCAGAAGAGAATACCCGTGAAGCCATCTACGACGCGCTGCGCCGCAAGGAGACCTTCGCCACCAGCGGTACTCGCATCAAGGTGCGTTTTTTTGCCGGTTACGAGCTCGATAAAGTGGTCTTAACCAGCCGAGACTTGATCAGTACCGCATACAAAACCGGCGTCACCATGGGCGGCACATTGCATGTCAACGCGGACCGTCGGCCCACATTTTTAACCTGGGCGGTGCAAGATCCAAACACCGCGCAACTACAACGCGTTCAAATCATTAAAGGCTGGCTGCAAGACGGCGAACATCGGGAGCAGATTTATGATGTCGCCTGCTCTGACGGCCTGAGTGTCGATGCAAATACCCACCGTTGCCCTGATAACGGCGCAAAAGTGAACCTAGATGACTGTTCAAGAACCGCCAATGTAGGCGCGAGCGAGCTCCGAACATTATGGCAAGATCCTGATTTTGTGGCAGGGCAAGAAGCCTTCTATTACGTTCGCGTACTCGAAAACCCGGTGTGCCGCTGGTCGACGTGGGACGCTATTCGATCTGGAGAACAACCTCGCCCGGATTTACCAGCGACTATCCAGGAGCGAGCCTGGTCGTCGCCTATCTGGTACAGCGCATCTAGCGATGACAATAATTTTGTGCATTAAGTCATGGCTCGTGCTGCTCTAGCGGCGTGACCAAATCGGCGACGACCAGGCTCGCTCCTGAATGGTTGCTGGCACACCCTCGGGAGGTTCTCTGCCAAGGCGAATCGCGTCAAAGCTGGACCAACGACAGGTGGGATTCATTAGCACTCGCACATAGTAAAAAGCGCTTTGGTTCTGATCGTAGTCCGGGTCGCGCCAAAGGGTTTTTAATTCAGTAGCGCCGGAGCCGACATCGTACTGGCAGCTGGACAAATCAACGCTGGCGCCATTATCAGGACAGCGCCCGGTAGTCGGATCAACGTGCAGGCCATCGGCGCAGGCAATATCGACCACGTTTTCATGTGTCTGGCCCGCATCATCAATCCAGCCCTTGACCATTTGAATACGCTGAAGGGGGGCATCCAGCGGGTCCCTTACCGCCCAGACAAGGAACTCCGGCGACTGTGGCTGTTGGCTAGTAGAAAAAACGGCCCCCATAGGCACGGCTGTCGCTTCCAAATGCTGCACCAGACCCGGATCGTCGATCATCGCTTCATCAATGCCCCAACCGGCATGAAAGCGCAGCGCGATGCGCGGACCGGAGGTGGCATAGGTTTCGCGGCGAGCCAGCGCATCAAAGATTGCCTCGCGGGTATTTTCTGGCGCCCATACAGCAGCAAGACCACCGGAGGTGTTAAATTTAAGAGAGGACCTATCAGCTTTGTTGTCTGGATTACCCTGTCTAAGGCGACGCATTGCGGGCGATTTAGCCGTCCCTGCCGATCCCCGGTAATCCCACTCCTCCACATCCCCCGGATTGGAATTGTGACTGTCTGTTGCCGCGACAAAACCATTTTGCAGGGGATTGAAGCCGAGCTCCTGCTCAAGTTCCAGGCCCACCTTCATACCTTGACGAACAAATCCAGTTTGGAAGGCGCAGCCGGTCGTCTCCCCCGGCTGGCAGGGGTCCAGAACCTGTGCAAAGGCGCACTCTTCGTCGGTTGCACCGACACCCAGCGCACACTCCGAAGAACCTTTGATCTGAAAAATCTCGGTAAGAGGTTCGCGCTTTTGTCGTAGGCGCCAATCATCCTCGCTGTATTGCTGGCCATCCCAGGTGTAGCGGGAATAAGTCAGGCCCCAAGCCTTGTTTGGATTATGGGGTATGGTCAGGAAATCACAGCCATTGGTCTTAGCACAATTAGCTTCCAGCCCCTTCCAGAGTTCGATCGCATTGGGTACATCAAAGCTGGAAATAGCCCTATCAGGCACAGTATTTGAGCGAAAAATGATATTGCGATGGTGTTTACCCTGATCCGGCAATTGGGGAGAAAACTCATAGGCAATCAGTGTAGTCAACTTGCCCGGTTCATAATAAGCGTCTGCCAGCCGCACATAATGCGCCCAGTCATTATAAGTATTCTGATAACACCGTTGGGCCGCGCCCACCCCTAGCCTACAGGTCGGGAAGGCGCCCAATGCAAGCGGCTGACGAAATTCAGGTTGATAAACCCCAGCTGGCTTCGAAGGATCACCAGGGGCCGCTGTGCCACGAGTGCCGTCGATAAAGATCGTGAACAGGGCCGGGTTGTCCAGCCCCATCAACCAACAAGTCGCGCGGTTGACCAGCGACAGGTCAGGGCCGGAGCAATGTGTTCGGGTACCGAAACCTTCTGCATGGTCGGTAATCGCGACAAAATCCAGAGGACGACTCAACTGCATAGTCTCGCCCCCTGCTCCCACCAGGGGCTCGCCTTTGGCGAAACGGTAGGCATCCTCGATGCTGAGTTTGTTGCCCATTATGCTGGCATCAATACTCTCTGTTGTATGCAAATGTAACTCGCCCCAGTAGAGCTTTGCTCCGCCTGCAGCCATATTTTCGGAAAAAGGCCTCCCCTCGAATAACGCCGAATGCGCGTTGCCGAATGGCGCTTCTACCCTACTGTCATCCTGCAATGCGAGGTCGCGCGGTGCACTTCCGGGTCCCACCATATCGAGTGCGGTGTACATGGGGATAATGAATTTGACTGCAACAAAACCAACGCTCAGGGTAAGGCCGGCCAACAGTACTAGCGCAATTTTCTTTAGCATGACGCAAACCCTCACTTGGCAGCCAGGGCCGGTGAACTTCATTTCCTTTATGACCGCTTGATTGTATCTACCCGCACACTGCGTCAGGTATCATATTCGGACAATCTCGGAGCGCTTTACATCTCTGACCCGGCACTAATACTAGAGAGTCAAGCGAGTGCGTTCCCTGTGCAGTGCGCGCCCGGCCCAGCGGTGAAACCCACCTGTCCGAATATGATATATGCCTCTCCCTGGGTCAAACCCATAATCCCGGCATTCAAAGAAGCTCCAAGCACACATCCATGACTGGAAAACCCGAGTTTGTTGACGTACTTGTGATCGGCGCCGGCCTTGCCGGTATCGGCAGCGCTTGCCAGTTGCTTCGCAACATGCCGCAGCTGAGCCTGGCCATACTAGAGGCTCGTCCGGTAAGCGGAGGGACCTGGGACCTGTTCCGCTATCCAGGCATTCGTTCAGACAGCGATATGTACACCTACAGCTATGGCTTCAAGCCCTGGACTGCTAAATGCGCCATCGCCGACGGCGACACGATTCTCAAGTACATCCGAGAAACGGCCGAAGAGTACGGTCTAAATCGGTACACACGCTACAACCATAAGGTCGTCTCAGCCCACTGGTCTTCACAAGATAATCTATGGACCGTGATGGTTGCGCGATCTCCAAGTGCACGCACAGACTCCGAAGAGCAGCTAACCATTCAGTGCCGATTTATTCTCAGTTGCACCGGTTACTTCGACTACGAGCAGGGATATACCCCGGAATTCGCAGGAATAGATGATTTTGAGGGGGAGATTGTCCATCCCCAGTTCTGGCCAGAGCAGTTGGATTACAAAGACAAGCGTGTGGTAATCATTGGCAGTGGCGCCACAGCGATCACACTGGTCCCGAGCATGGCTGACGACACCGCAAGCCTGGTGATGCTACAGCGCTCTCCGACCTATATCGCCAA
>Ga0213863_10000077_pt1 | contig 72574 bp, 67 predicted proteins | sample PICome_8_FD_160128 | JGI IMG/M metagenome (GOLD analysis project Ga0213863, IMG submission 160128) | Coastal seawater microbial communities near Pivers Island, North Carolina, United States - PICO497 | ecosystem: Environmental > Aquatic > Marine > Coastal | place: USA: North Carolina...
ACAGGCGTACGAAATTGTCAGCGGTTTCCTGACGAAGTTTTTCGACTGGCGTTTGGCGCAATTCCGCGAGAAATTCAGCCGTATGGGCTACATAGGCTGGCTCATTGGTTTTGCCTCGCTTGGGCACAGGCGCGAGCCAAGGCGAATCGGTTTCGATCAGCAGCCTGTCCGCTGGCACCTTGGCTGCCACATCACGGACATTCGCCGCATTCTTAAACGTGACGATGCCCGAAATGGACACATAAAACCCTTGGTCTAGCGCTTGCTTCGCCATTGACCAAGACTCGGTAAAGCAGTGCAGTACCCCTTTGACCCCAGCGTGCGCCTGCAGTAAGTCCAAGGTATCTTTCTCCGCCTGTCGGGTATGCACGACAACGGGCATATCGTGGCGAATCCCCAGATCAAGCTGCAACGCGAAGGCTTCACGCTGCCGGGCCTGAGCGCTGGCGTCGTCGGCATGCAGGTAATCGAGCCCGGTCTCCCCTACCGCAACCACGCGCTTGTGGGCAAGCTCTGCCTCGATCCATTCAAGATTGCCGTCCGCCGCGTCGGGGTGAACGCCGGCAGTAGCCCAGATATCGGCATGCCGGGTGGCCAGTGATTTCACGGCTGGGAAACCGGCCTCATCGACGCTAATGCACAGGCAGGTGGTTACACCAGCTTCTCTGGCTCGATCAATCGCCTCTTCTGGATCGTCCAGATAATTCAGATGGCAATGAGAGTCGATCAACATGGTAATACTCCGCAGGGTGAAAACGAGGCTCTATCGATTCTTTTGACGCCAGCGCTGTTGGTGCGCCGTCAGCTGCTGCCACAAATAGAACAGACGCTCCAAGGCCAAGCGAACATTGGTAGAGTTTGATGTTTCGATCATGCGTCGGGTTTCATTCAACTCCTCGGCAAAGGCCAGAGACGCTCGATTGGCTTGGTCTTGTTGCCGCTGAATCAGCAGACGATACCAGCCCCCCAAGATCCGACTGGGGCCCATATCAATGAATTGATCGACATGCGGCCCAAACTGCTGGGCTTGCGCAATCTCACTGAGCAGGGTGTCCAGATCCAGCCCGGCAAACTGTTCGAGCATGGTGATGGGCGCATAGCCCGCTTGGGCAAAACGTTGCTCAGAAAAAGCGACACCTTGGGCTTGCAGCCAATCTTGAGCTTGTTGGGTATCCGCGGACACCTGAAGGTACTGGCAACGACTGCGAATGGTTGGCAGCAGCCGGCTCCAGTACGGAGTGCATAGCAGAATGTGAGTATTTCGAGGCGGTTCCTCTAACGTTTTTAGGAGCGTGTTCGCCGCATTGACGTTAAGCAGATGGGCATCGAAAACCGCCGCCACCTTACGCTTAGCCATTTGTGGTGTTTGTACCGCAAACGCATTCAGCGCCCGCACCTGATCAATCTTGATCATGGCTCCGTCCGGCGCGATCCAACGAAAATCCGGGTGCGCAATCTCTTCAGGTTCTTTGTCTGAATCGATGCCGAGTAACTGCATCGATGCTCTGGCCAGTAGCGAATACCCGCCCCAACCTTCCGGACAAGAGATACCGATGGCCGCAGGCAAACGGTCACGTGCCTGCCGCTCCGAAAGATCCGCGAGCAGCGGGTTATGCCATGGGTACTGATCAACCACGGCGCGCGCGCCGAATAAACTCACTGGTCTTCAGACGAACTTCAGCCTGTACCTCTTGCAGGGGATTCCCAGCGTCGATGATTTCAAAGCGTTCGTGCTCGCTGGCCCGATCCAAATACCCTTGACGCACGCGAACGAAGAAATCTCGTCGCTCCACTTCCATCCGGTCTTTTTCCCGCGCGGCAATACGCTGTTCGGCAACATCAGGAGCGACATCCAAATACAGCGTGATATCCGGCTGCAGTTCGCCCTGAATCCAGGATTCCAATGCCGCCAGTTTCTCAAGATCAAGGCGACGGCCGTAGCCCTGATAGGCAAAAGTCGCATCGGTGAAACGATCGCAGACGACCCACCGGCCTGCAGCCAACGCAGGACGAATTACGTGACTGAGATGCTGGGCGCGCGCCGCAAACACCAGCAGCAGCTCGGTGATGCCATCGACGCTCTCATCCCACTTGTGCAGCATGGCATCACGTAGCGCTTCGGCCATGGGCGTACCGCCGGGTTCTCGAGTGCGAACGAAGTCGATACCGGCCTCCGTCAACGTCTCGCAGACGGTATCCACATTGGTGGATTTGCCGGCGCCCTCAGAGCCTTCCAATGTTATAAATCGTCCGCTCATGAATCACCCTTGGAGAGTTGATACCGCCTCACGGCAGCGTTGTGTTCTTTGAGAGTACGCGAAAATTGGCTGGACCCATCACCTCGCGCAACAAAGTACAAATAATCCCCTTCCGCTGGATGCAGCGCGGCTTCAATAGAGGCCAATGATGGCAGCGCGATGGGTGTTGGCGGCAAACCGCGGTAGCGATAGGTATTGAAGGGTGAATCAACCCTGAGATCCCGTCGCCTGATGTCACCGTCAAACCGTTCACCGAGCGCGTAGATGACCGTAGGGTCTGTTTGCAGTTTCATGTTCTTTTTCAGCCGCAGGTGAAACACTTGACTGATCTGGGCGCGGTCTGCCAGACCATCGCTTTCTTTTTCGATAATCGACGCCAGCACCAAGGCTTCCTCGGGGCTGTCGAGGCCAAGATTTGGTCCACGATTCTGCCAAGCGTTCGTCAGGTGTCCAATCATGGCATCGTGGGCACGCTGCAGCACACTGAGGTCTGAGGCACCTTGCGGCACGAAATAGGTTTCAGGGAAAAATGCGCCTTCAACGAAAGGCAGCTGCAAATCCAGCTCGTCGGCCAAACCCGCAAGACCTGCGGATTGGTGACTCAGCGCAGCTTCGTTGGCCAGTAGTGCCATCACGGTTCGCATGTTTAGGCCCTCGGGAAGGCGAATCGCGTGTTGCTCCACCTTGCCGCTGGATAAAAACGCCAGCAGTTCCGCTGCCGAAAGATTTGCCGGAAGCTGATAGTTTCCTGCCTGCAGACCTCGATCCAGATCGTGCAGACGCGCGTAGAGGCTGAATAACAGGCGGTTTTCAATCACGCCGCGCCGTTCCAACTCGCTGGCGATTTCGTTCAATGACGCACCTTGAGGCACCTCGAATGCTGACGCAGGATAACTGCCCCCGCGCTGGGGCCAGTGCGCCAACACGTAATAGGCTGACCCAGCGAGTGCGACGACCAGCGCTCCGATCGCAGCGAGGCGCAGGGAGACGAACTTCCTACCGGTGGCGTGAGTGCTGGGCTGCGCCATAATCGAAGGTGAGCCCCCCTAAATCTTACCGAATACTAAGGTTCCATTGGTGCCACCAAACCCGAAAGAATTGCTTGCAGCAGCGGTGATGTCTGCGTCTCGGGCCTCATTCGGCACGTAATCCAGATCACATCCTTCACCAGGATTGTCGAGATTGATGGTTGGCGCAATGACCTGTTCCTGCAGCGCCTTGAGGGTGAAAATGGCTTCTACGGCGCCGGCGGCTCCCAGCAAATGGCCAATCATCGACTTCGTGGAACTCACCATGAGCTTGGTGTCTTCGCCAAAAATGGTCTTCACGCCCTTGGTTTCTGCTACGTCGCCTAGCGGGGTCGATGTGCCGTGAGCATTGAGATAGCCCACCTCTTCCGGGTTCAAACCCGCATCGTTTAACGCATTGCGCATGGCAGCAGCACCGCCCTCGCCGTTTTCTGCGGGACCGGTGATATGGAAAGCATCGGCACTCATGCCGAAGCCCAACACCTCACCGTAAATCTGCGCCCCACGCGCCTTCGCGCGCTCGTACTCTTCCAGCACTAGCACACCGGCGCCTTCACCCAAAACAAAACCGTCTCGATCCTGATCCCAAGGTCGGCTGGCTTTTTCAGGTTCGTCGTTACGCGCGGACAACGCTCGCATCGAAGCAAATCCGGCGACGGTAATCGGTGATGTTGCGGCCTCTGCGCCACCCACCACCATCACATCGGCATCGCCGTATTGGATCATTCGTGCGCCAAAACCGATATTGTGGGTACCGGTGGTGCAGGCAGTCACCACGGCAACGTTCGGGCCTTTAAAACCGTACTCGATTGACACATTGCCGGAAATCATGTTGATCACGACGCCAGGGACAAAGAACGGAGATACTCGTCTAGGCCCACTTTTCTCCAGTGTGCTGTGGGTACTTTCGATGGTATTGATGCCGCCAATACCCGAACCAATGGCGACACCGATACGATCGGCATCGCTTGGATGCGACTCTAGGCCAGCGTCTTGGATAGCTTGCGAGGCAGCTGCGATACCCAGTTGAATGAACTCATCGATTCGTCGAGCTTCCTTGGGATTCATGTAAGGCGAAATATCAAAATCGCGCACGCTACCGGAGATTTTCACCCCAAAATCGGTAGTATCAAAGGATTCGTTTAGCTTGATTCCGCTTTCACCGGCGACGGCCGCTTTCCAGGATGCCTCAACGGTGTGGCCAATCGGGCTGATCATCCCCATGCCAGTGACGACTACTCTTCTTTGGGTCATATTCAATCATCCAGATTGTAGTTTATTCAGGTTCGTGCGCGCGGCATTGTAGAAGCATGAAATCTGATGTCGTAAGTTGCAATATATAGAGGAACAAAAAAAGGGGCCCTATCGCCCCTTTTTCGTCAAAACTTTTCAGTCTAACCATCATTCTTCAAGTTTTGCGGGGCGTCGGCCTCCCCACCAGCTGCCTATTGATGGGCAAGAATGTAGTCTATCGCCTCTTTTACCGTGGTGATCTTCTCAGCTTCTTCGTCTGGAATTTCAGTTTCAAACTCCTCTTCCAGAGCCATCACCAATTCGACGGTATCCAGCGAATCGGCACCTAGATCTTCGACAAAGGATGCGTCGCTTTGAACTTCATCTTCTTTGACACCTAGCTGCTCACAGATCAGCTTTCTAACTCGTTCTTCAATATTACTCATGCGGCTGTTTACTCCCTCAGTAGTGTTGGGTGCGAAGCGAACGGCATTCTATAGAGGCCCAATAGCCAATTCAAGCGAACTATCCCTTGTAACCTTATGCATTTTTCAGGGCCGACATTAGCCACTATCCCGTTGATTTTAAGCCGTTTATCTTCAAAGGATTCTCGGTTAGCCGAATAACAAGCCCCCATTGACTTGCACGGTCTGACCTGTGATGTAGCCCGCAGACTGGGAACACAGGAAACTCACCGTCCCAGCAATCTCGTCCGCTTCGCCCATACGACCTAGAGGAATACGCTCCAGCATGATCTTGGTTTGATCTTCCGTGAGCGCCTCCGTCATATCCGTCGCGATGAAACCTGGTGCCACCGCGTTTACCGTCACGCCTCTGGAGGCTACTTCCATGGCCAGGGAACGCGTAAAGCCCTCAAGGCCGGCCTTACTGGCAACGTAGTTGCCCTGACCCGGATTGCCCAACCGACCAACCACAGAACCGACATTTATGATTCTGCCCCAGCGTGCCTTCAACATGCCTCGAAGCACAGGCTTAGTGACACGAAACGCACCAGACAAATTGGTATCGATGACGTCAGACCATTCGGCCTCGGACATGCGCATCAACAGGTTGTCTTTTGTAATGCCTGCGTTATTGACCAGAACCAGCGGAGCAGAAGCAATTTCACCCACTCGCGACATCACTTGAGCGACGGACTCTGCATCACTGATGTCGAGCGTCAAACCCGCGCCTTGATCGCCCAAGCGCTGGGCGATGGATTCAGCCCCCGCATCTGACGTCGCGGTTCCCACGACGAAAAACCCATCAGCGGTCAACTTCGCCGCAATGGCTGCACCAATTCCCCGACTGGCCCCTGTTACCAACGCTGTCTTTTGATCCGACATCTGAACCCCTATTCCTTGCTGCTCTGTGTATTGAGAATTATCTGTCCACGCCGGTTGTTGAAACGGCGTCTCTTCGTGGTTTACAGCGCCTGCGCCGCCTCGATACCAGCGGCGGTGGAAAGCCCGACGGTGGGCGTCCCGCGAGAAATCCGCTTGACCAAGCCAGCCAGCACGCTGCCAGGACCGCATTCAACGAACTGACCAACCCCCACATCCAGCAGTGCGCCGACGCAGGTTGTCCAGCGGACTGGAGAATACAGCTGCTCCACCAATAACTGGCGCATTTCGTCAACAGATCCAGCCACTTGGCCATGGACGTTCTGATAAACCGAGATCTCGGGCAATGTCAGTTCGATGGCCGATAACGCCTCGGAAAAATCATCCGCAGCGCGCTCCATTAAACGCGAATGAAAGGGCCCGCTCACATCCAAAGGCACGGCGCGCTTTGCACCGGCCGCCTTGCACGCTTCAATTGCTGCATGCACCGCATCGGTTTCGCCTGCAATGACCACTTGACCCGGCGCATTATAATTTGCCGCGCTAACCTCGCCGGCTACTTGTTCGCAGCATCGAGCGATGGTCTCGTCGTCCAAACCAAGCACAGCAGCCATCGTCCCCTGACCGTTGGGTACTGCCGCCTGCATCAACTCACCACGCTTGCGCACCAATGCAACGCCATCGGTAAAGCTCATGGCGCCGGCGCAGACCAAGGCCGAGTACTCGCCTAGGCTGTGACCCGCCATCATGGCCACTTTTTCTTTGGCACCCGGCCACAAATCCCATAGCGCAACGCTGGCGGTTAATAATGCCGGCTGAGTATTTTCCGTTTGGCCTAAAACCTCACTGGGGCCTTGTTCGGTCATGGCCCAGAGATCGAAGCCCACAACCTGGGATGCCTCGGCAAAGCGCAACTTAATCGATGCGTGATTCGCGGCTAGCTCGCTTAACATGCCAACTGATTGTGCTCCCTGACCGGGAAAAATTGCGGCTATTCTTTCTGCAGTACTCATGTCTTCCTCATTCCTTCGTTGTGGACGCTAATCCGTGACTCTACGTTGTTTCTCAGTTGGGTTTTTCGACCGGGCGGTTCGGCTAGCGTGTTCAGACCGACCGGCTAGCTCGCCAGCGATTTTTCGCATACCCGCTGCATATTCCACTCGATATAGTCCCGGCCCTGCAGCAGCGCATGCAAAAAGCCTCGCTCTGACGCGCTGCCATGGCTTTTCACGACGATACCCTTCAACCCTGCAAGCAGGGCGCCATTGTAGCGGTCTGGGTCGATATGCGTGGTGAGATTTTGCAGTTCGGAATCAATACTCGGCAACTGGGCCAATTGGCTGCGCAAATAGGAGGCCATACTCTCAATTGTCTTGAGAACGAGATTGCCAGCGTAGCCGTCGCAAACGATGACATCGGCGCGACCGGAAAACAGTTCGTTCGGCTCGATGAAGCCCACCGAATGTAGAGTATGGTCGGCCTCAATCAGTCGGGCCGCCGTGTTGACATCAGAAGTCCCTTTGCCGGCTTCTCTGCCGATATTGAGCAAGGCAACTCGGGGAGCACGGTTTTCTGACTGTGTTTGATGCGCGGCCTGCAGCGCACAGCCCAAGCGCGCAAATTGTTGCAACAGCTCAGGGGAGCAGCGAACGTTCGCGCCCAGATCCAACATATAGAATTGACCCTTGGGGCCCTGAAATGCCTTGGCGATGGCAGGTCGACGTATGACTTCCATGATACCGATGCAGGAGCGACCCAGTACCATAATCGCCTTGGTATCTGCTGAACTGACAACAGCATCCACACGGCCTTCCGCCAGCAAGTTCATGGCGATGGCCAACGAGGTATTCTTGGAGTGCTTTAGCAGCGTACGAGGTGTTTCCAAGCCTGTGAGAGCTTTGGAGCAGAAGAGAAAATTTGCGCCGCGCTCGCGTAGCCGGCCTACGGAAGCCGAGTCGAGACCGTTTTGTTCACCCACCAACACCAGCTCTTCGGGAGCAGGATAGTCCATGCAGGCTCGAAGGTTCCGGTATCCCGAACCCTCGCCGCCCATCAAATCCACCGCGATCTTCACCACCGATTCAACCAACTAATCCGTTGATGCGGTGGGCCATAGGACGACCACCAACCGAGCGGTAGGCCCAACTTAATTGGACATACCCGAGGGCATCCATAAGGACGCCATCGCGAAACAAACTAGCCTTTATCAGGCATTACCTGCTTGCCACGATAAAAACCGTCGGCACTTACATGATGACGTCGGTGGGTTTCACCGGATGTGCTTTCCACGGACAGTGCTGGATTGCTCAACGAGTCGTGAGAACGTCGCTGTCCTCGGCGAGACCGTGTCACCTTACTTTTTTGTACTGCCATTTCAAATTGTCCTTAATCTACAAAAATTCATTTGTGGGTCGCTCTCGCGTCCCTTTTCTCTTATGCAACCCACACTAGGCTCTGCATATGTTTTATCGTCGCCCATGACCGGCGCTAAGTCTTATCCTCTCCGCCGCTCTCCATCGCGTCTTTCAGTCCAGCAAACGGAAAGCGCCTCGTATCATCGACGTCGTCTTCTGGCACTGCTTCTTTGTCTGTCACTTTGCCTTCTGAGCCGTAATACATGGAAGGCTTATGAGGACAATCATCATCAACACACACTCGGTCGGGTAGCGCGAGCAAAAGCTCATCCTCGACCAACTCAACCACGTTTACATTCGGGCTCGCCACCACGACCACATCCGTTCCGGACGCAACCGAATCCCATTTATCGGCTTGCTCTTCGCTAAATGCGATCAACGCTGTAAACGTCGCGTCAACCTGTCTGGCCACCATCTCTTCACAGCGATGACACCCCAATTTCACCTGCGCCGCCACGGAGCCCTTCACCATCGCCCGACCCTGGTCATCAAGACCAAAGGTCAGTTCCGTGGACACCATGCCCGATGCGCCACACGCTTGCGCAAAACGGGGCAAGGATGCTGGGTCCAATTGGCGTGATACCACCGCTTGCTGTTGAGCCAGTGAGCGGTAAGTAGACGACCCTGAAACTTGGGAATTCATGGCGGCGCAACTATAGGTACCTCTGCACAGAGTGTAAAGTACCTCCGCTCCAGAAAAGCGTCTTTACGACACCTCAAGGCCCTGATTTATTTCGTAAATACTCAATGCCCTCTGGTTTGGAAAGGAATCGCGCCGTCACAAACACCGCAGGAGAGAACTGCCATGCCTACCCCCTTGATTTTAGGTTCGTCTTCTCGCTATCGAGCCGCCGCTTTACGGACACTGGGTCTCGAGTTCCAACAAATATCGCCGGATGTCGATGAAAGTCCAAGAAAGGGAGAACCCCCCGGCGATCTGGCTCTGAGATTGGCTCAGGATAAAGCCCGCTATCTGGCACAGCGGTACCCTGGGGCTGTAGTCATTGGCAGCGACCAAGTCGGGTCCTGCGAGCGGCGACGGCTACGCAAACCGGGTACCCAAGCAAACGCCATACAATCGCTGCAGCAATGCAGCGGCAAGCTCGCGACGTTTTATACCGCTCTCGCACTTGCTCGATCGGCACCAAATGGAGAAATCGAAATCACCGGAGGCATCAGCGTAACCGAGCTGAAGTTTCGCGCGCTCAAGGCCGAACAAATCGAGTACTACGTGCAGCAAGACATGCCCACTGACGCGGCCGGCGCCTTTAAGGCCGAAGGATTGGGGATCAGTCTTTTCGACTATGTACGTGCTGAGGACCCCAGCGCACTGATTGGCCTCCCTCTGATCGCACTAACGACCTATTTAAAAGACTTTGGCATCGACCCCCTAACCGGTCGTGTGGGTCTTTGAGTTTCATCGGTAAGCCAACTTACCGGTTTACGCTTTCAATTCCGCCCAAATGCTCGCCATTGTTGGCTCAAGCGGTGCAGACACGTCCAGCCTGTCTCCGCCGAAGGGCACGACCAATCGGGATGCGTGTAAACACAAGCGTTCGACTTCCCTTGGCCCGGATGCACCACCGTATTTGGTATCACCCCAAATAGGATGTCCTTGAAACTGAGCGTGCACCCTGATCTGGTGAGTGCGTCCGGTATGCAACGTCGCTTGCAACAGGGTCCCCAGTTCCCCGTGTTCTACGATCTGAAAGTCCGTGCGCGCGACCTGGCCCTTCGCATCGACTCGCACTCTGCGCTCACCCCAATCTGTCTCGTACCGCAGCAGACGATCTTGGACGGTTCGGGTCTTCGCTGGCCATCGGCCTTGCGCAATTAGCGTGTACTTTTTCTTAACCGTTCGTTCTCTGAATGCGGCCTGCACCTCTTTCAGTACGCCGCGTTTTTTGCACAGCAACAGACACCCTGAGGTATCTCGATCCAACCGGTGAGCCAACTCGATACGCGGCTGTCCCCGCATCACCCGAAGCATCTCCACAACTCCACTGGTTATCGAGCTCCCTCCATGCACCGCGAAACCATACGGTTTATTGATCGCAATAAAATCCTGGTCCTCGAACAGAATGCTCGCCTCAAGGACTTGCTCAGTTTCGTCGTTCAATTGAACCGGTGCTTCCGCCCGCGTTGAAACCGGGGGTATGCGAACACGATCCGTCGCTTTTAAGCGGTAGGTTTGTTTAACCCGGCCACTGTTAACCCGAACCTCGCCTTTGCGGAGAATGGAATAAATTTTCTGTTTTGGAACGCCTTTTAGCCGGCGCATTAGAAAATTATCGATGCGCTGGCCCACATCGTTTTCATCCTCAATGTCGACAAAGGTCACGCCCATTAATCGAAGGCACCGAAAGAAAAAATCAAAGGTTTGAAGGGCTTAGCAATCACTGTTAACATCCGTCCGCTGTTTGGGGTCATTCTTGTCGTCATCTTACGTGACGCTCTGCCTCAAACCGCATGGTACTCGAAAGCTGGAACGTATGTGCTAGCACATTGTTCGTAGTCGCCTTCGCAGACCGTCAGAGACAGATTCCTTCGAGAATCTGCACAAACAATCAGTTCGAAGCTGGCGCCTGAAATCGGGCTTCAGCTTACTAGGGGAAGGATTAACGTCGCTTAAATGCTGTATCGCTTTAAGACGACACTAAGTTCGCCGAGACCCGTAGGGTTTAAAAGAGCGAACAAGAGCATGGGTGTTAACCCATTGATATTGCCGATAGCGCTGTAGATTAAAGCAACTGCTTTAGCAGGGCTTCGGGGAAGCAAGACACGACGATTGGCAGGTTAAGACGCCAATCGGTTTTAGCGCTTCGACCACCGACCAGGAATCGGTTCCACTGACCTTCAGTGGCGAATCGCAACGAAGACAGGCTGTCGCAGCCCGTCGAAAATTGGTAACGAATAATTAATTTAGACGCACACGAGGCGATTTCGGGCGCATTTGCCATTGCCCGATTGAACGAAAGCTGAGGGACCAGCGCAGCACCATGGAACGAACGGCCCTACTCCATTGGGTAGTTCACTCCGCGTTTGCAGCGTGCGGTCACAAGACTGCGGGTCATACCGCATAGAAAATCAGAAGCCGTTGGCTAATAACAAGGATAACCCCGCGTTAGAAAGCCAAGGGCGCGTACTACGACTCACCCGAACGACCTAGGTCTTTCGGCAAGCCCGTAACGACAGGAAAGCAGCTAGAACACATTAGAGACCATAAAGGCAGCGTATACCCTAGGGCGTTTCAAAACCTCCTTGGATACCAAGGCGCCAGTAAAGCTTGGCTGAAGCAGTATGTTAGGCCCGATGCTTTTTATGATTACGGTTTCTTATTGGACTGCGCTCTTGGACTGATAGCGAAGCTTTATAGCCCTCCTGAAGCGTCCTTTGAATACGACACGAGCCCAGGCAAGCCAAAACAGGCCGGCTCCGTCGCTTAGGACATAACATGAAAAGAATGCTGATTAACGCCACCCAATCTGAAGAAGTTCGGATTGCACTGGTGGACGGCCAAAAACTTTACGATCTCGATATTGAAAACAGTGCCCGCGAGCAAAAGAAAGCGAGCATCTACAAAGCAAAAATCACCCGGGTTGAACCCAGTTTGGAAGCCGCCTTTGTCGATTTCGGCTCAGAGCGCCATGGTTTTTTGCCGCTAAAAGAAATTTCCCGAAACTACTTTAAGAAGGGTGCTAGCCAGCGCGCGCCAATCCAAGAACTGGTCCGCGAGGGTCAGGAAATTTTGGTTCAGGTAGAAAAAGAAGAACGCGGTAATAAAGGCGCGGCTCTGACTACGTTTTTGAGCTTGGCCGGTCGATACATGGTCTTAATGCCGAACAACCCTCGGGCAGGTGGCATCTCACGACGCATTGAAGGTGAAGAGCGAGATCAATTGCGTAGCGCAATGTCCCAGATGGAAATTCCTGAAGGCATGGGTGTTATAGTCAGAACCGCCGGTGTCGGCCGCAGCGCCGAAGAGCTGAATTGGGATCTGAACTACCTGCTGCAAGTCTGGCAAGCCATTCAAACCGCCGAACAAGACGAGCCTACGCCTTCCCTACTGTACCAAGAAAACAGCGCGGTCCTGCGAACCATTCGAGACAACCTTCGCGCTGATGTTGGCGAGGTGTTGGTTGAAGGTGAAGCGGCCTATGCTGAAGCATCAGCGTTTATCGCTCAGGTCATGCCGAATTATTCTGCCAAGCTCAAGGCTTACAGCGACTCGATCCCGCTGTTCAGCCGATACCAAATCGAAAGCCAGATTGAAACGGCATTTGAGCACACGGTAAAACTGCCGTCTGGCGGCAGCATCGTCATTGATCCGACGGAAGCCTTGGTGTCCATCGACATCAATTCGGCCCGTGCCACCAAGGGCCATGACATTGAAGAAACCGCCACCAATACAAACCTAGAAGCGGCCGATGAAATTGCTCGCCAGCTGCGTATTCGCGATATCGGCGGCCTCGTGGTCATCGATTTCATCGATATGATCAATCCGGCAAATCAACGCGCCATCGAAACCAGAATGCGCAACGCGCTCGAATCAGACCGTGCTCGTATCCAAACCGGACGTATTTCCCGTTTCGGTCTGATGGAAATGAGTCGGCAACGCTTACGGCCCTCACTGGAAGAAATCAGCACTGGGCTTTGTCCGCGTTGCAATGGTCAAGGCCGTATTCGGGACACGCGCTCGCTGGCCCTGGCGATTTTGCGCGTGATGGAAGAGGAATCCCTGAAAGAACGCAGCGCAGTCATTCGCGTTCAGGTACCGCTGGCGATCGGCGCCTTTCTGTTGAATGAAAAGCGCAGTGATCTGGCCGATATCGAAAATCGTACCGGCACGCATATCGTCATCATCCCGAACATGAATCTGGAAACACCTCACTACTTGGTTGAGCGACTGCGCAGCGATCAAGCAGAAAGCGAGGGTGATATTCCAAGCCACACGCTTTCTGATCTGGCCAACCATGCACAGCAGCAGGAAATCCCAGCAGAAGCTCAGGCACCGGCTAAACGAGAAGCCGCCGTCAAACCCCAGTTGGCGGCTCCCCCGCCAACACCGGCTTCAACGGTGACGGCTGAACAACCTAAGGAGAACGAGGCGCCTAAAGCCAGCAAGCCAGGCTTTTTCTCACGCGTGATGACCGCTCTGTTTTCTGACGAGCCGGTAGTCGAAGAAAAGCCCAAGCGCGACCGAGGCCAATCAAACCGTAACCGCAGCCGCAATAGAAATGACGATGATCGCAGAGGTCGAAACCGAAACCGGAACAACAGTGAACCTCGTCGCGACCAAGAGGATCGGCCCGAAAAAAACCGAGGACGTTCAAAAGACAGCGCGAGGCCAGAACGTGATACCAAGCCTCAAGAATCCCAGCACGGTAAGGCCAACCTTAACGAACAGTCGGATTCTAGCGATGAGAAGCGCAACAAACGTCAGCCTCGACGCGAAGACCGGCGACGACGTGGCAGGGATACTGGCGAGCAAGCGTCCTCCAACATCAGCCAAACAGCAACGACCGATGAGGCATTCGTTGCTGTCGATCCAGAGCTGCGGCAACCTTCTGCAGAGGCGTTAGCCAACAGCAAACGCCAGCCGAAGCGTGATCGCAGCGCCCAACGGACACAAGAAGCGAAGCCGCCCCGAGCTGCCGCAAGCAATACTACCGTCATTGTAGAAGAAGCACCGACCAGGCCCAGCGCACCGGCTGAACGACCCGCCCCGCGTAGCGGGAGAGCGGGCAACGACCCACGCAATCGCAACAAAGAAACGAAAGCTGAGACCATCGATGAGACAGTGGTTGAGCCTGTGATCGGTACATCGGCAGAGCTACCCGCCAAGATTGACGCAGCAGCCCCACCGGCTGCCGTAGACACGAACAGTCCGGTTACAGACGCAACCTCAGAGCCCCCTGTGGTGATGGAGTCTTCGGCTGAAGAAGAGCCTTCAGCCATCGAAGAGTCTGCGGCGACGGAAGCTGAGGTGAACGCTGTCGTTGACGAAGCTTCGGCTGAAAAAGCTGTGGTTGAAGAAGCGGTGGTTGAAGAGTCCGTAATCGAAGAACCTGTGGTTGAAGATTCTGTAATCGAAGAACCCGAAATAGAGGAAGTACCCGCGACAGAGGAAGCACCTGCCAAACCGAGCAGACCTGTTCGAGCATCGAATGACCCTCGCGAAGTAAAGCGTCGAGAGCGAGAAGCGGCCCTACGAGCTCAAGGAGTATCCATCGCCAGCGGTTCCACCCGTCAGGATAAGACGGAAGGCTCTAGCTCCAGTTCTACCTGAAACGTCTCGGACACACTGCGTTGAATGTCGTTGGCAAAATCCAGCACATTCTGCGCGGTCGCCTGGCCGTAATTGATGAGAACCAGTGGCTGCTGGGACCAGCAGCCCACATCGCCCCGCCGACGACCCTTCCAGCCCGCCAGATCAATCAGCTGGGCAGCAGACACTTTAAACCCATCGTTGAACGCGTAAGGCGTCGCCCCTAGCTCGCGCAGACGATCAGCAGCAACACCGTCCAACACCGGATTTTTAAAGAAGCTTCCTGCATTGGGGTGCTCGCTGGGATCCGGCAGCTTGGCGCGACGGATCGACATAACGGCTTCGGCGACCTGCTGGGGCGACGGTAACGCAGAGGGTTTCGTTTCGCTGTGACCCAATGCATTGCCCAGATCACGATACGAAAGATTCACGGCCGGCCGCTTACTGAGGCGCAGCGTGATGCCGAAAATCAGCGGTAGCTGAGACATGTCCGCGCCCCGGCGCTTAAAAATACTGTCCCGATAACCGAATTTGCAGTCTGCGGCGCTCATTTTATGCGCCGTGCCATCGCCTCGAACCACGTCCACTGACACCAAGCGCTCTGCGACTTCTACCCCGTACGCGCCAATGTTTTGCACGGGCGCAGCGCCGACAGCGCCCGGTATTAAGGCTAGGTTTTCCAGTCCGAACCAATTCTGGGCGAGGGTCTCTTGCACCAGCTCGTGCCAGTTTTTGCCCGCGCCAACGTCTATGGTCACACTATCGGCATCGGAATCCACAACCATAACATCGGCACGGGTCACGCGACAGATAAGACCCGACACGCGGGGCATCAAGATCACATTGGAGCCCTCACCCAGGCAGCTCAGTGCCGCACCGTGTGCCCGGCCAAATTCCATAGCGTCTTGCACATCAGCAACCGAGTCCACATCTGCAACATGGTCTGCCAATGACTGAAGCGCCAACGTGTTTTTTAAGAGGATCTTTGAGCGAATCATGCGCTAATCAGACGAAAGGTGAGATTGATCCTGACACCGCAGGGTTTCTTTGTCGCTCTCAGACAATGTCTCTGACGACCGTCGAACACCAGCAGTGAACCACTACCTAAGACAAGCGTCTTTCGTTGGGATTGCTGACTCGCTAGCTGCTGGGGAATCGACTGATCAATGCTAAAGCGCCGCGGCGCACCGAGGCTGAGCGACGCGATATCGCCGCGACACCCCTGTTCGTCGTCACGGTGCCAACCCATGTGTTCGGACCCATTAACGTATCGATTGAGTAATAGAAAATTAAATGCCTGCCCGGCCGTGTGTTCCACCTGGGTTTTCAGGCGCTGCAGCGGTTCTGGCCAGCCGGTCGCGCGATGGTCTATGCCTGTGTAGCGATAATTCAGGCCAGCGTCGCCAAACCAGGACAGGGTGCGAGGCGCGACCACCTGCCGCCCAAAAATGCTAAAGGTTTCTCGCTGCCACTCGATCCAGTCGGAATCTTCCAGTTGAACCAACCAGTCGTTGGCCTGAGCCGACGACAAAAAACCCTCGATGAAACGCATTCGTAAATCCAAATCTGTTCAGGGGCTAGGGTATACTAGGCGAGTTTTCACAACCAACAAAAGGAAAGCCTGTGAACATTGAGGGAAAAGTAGCAGTCATTACCGGTGGCGCTTCCGGTCTAGGCCGAGCCACTGCAGAGATGATCATCGCCAATGGCGGCAAAGTCGCCATTTTGGACTTGAATGAAGACTTGGCTAAGGCCACTGCCAGCGAACTTGGCGATGCCCGTGCTTACCAAGTCAATGTCACGGATGACGAATCCGTCAGCAACGCGGTAAACCAGATCGCCGAAGACTTTGGTGCAATCCACGTCAATGTAAACTGCGCTGGTATCGGCGCTGCCTCTCGCACCGTTGGACGCGAGGGCGCCCTCGACATCGCTAAATTCAACTTTATTGTTCAGGTGAACTTGATTGGTACGTTCTCCGTGCTCAGTAAGTGCGCGGCGATCATGCAAGTCAACGAGCCGGAAGGCGAAGCACTGGAGCGTGGCGTCGTTATTAATACCGCATCTGTTGCTGCATTTGACGGCCAGATTGGTCAGGCAGCTTACTCCGCCAGTAAGGCCGGCGTATCAGGTATGACCCTGCCAATCGCTCGCGACCTGTCTCGCCAAGGCGTGCGTATTTGCACCATCGCCCCAGGCATTTTCAACACACCGATGATGGAAGGCGCGCCAGACCAGGTACGCGATCCACTGATCGACATGGTTCAGTACCCTAAGCGATTGGGCCTGCCTCACGAATTTGCGTCACTGAGCAAGCAGATTGTTGAGAACGCCTACCTCAACGGCGAAACCATTCGTTTGGACGGTGCTATCCGTATGGCACCCAAGTAGGCACGTCGCGCAAAACGACGTTGATGGAGTCAGGCGCTGAACAGCGCCTGAACTCTCGCAAGATCCTCCGGTGTGTCAACACCACCAGGCACACGTTCCTTGGCCTGAATGACCAGCAATGGCAGTGAAGCCTGCAGCCAACGCAACTGCTCGAGCTTTTCAATTCCCTCCAACGAAGATTCGCCTAACGCAATGAAGCGACGCAGTGCGCTCACTCGAAACCCGTAAATCCCCACATGTCGGGCAGCACCCTTTGGCACGTCGCGACCGGCGGAATCCCGAGGATAAGGTATGGGTGATCGCGAAAATGTCATCGCCATCCCCGCTTCATCAGCGACCACTTTAACCACGTTAGGATTCAAAAAATCATCGATGTCGCTGATGGGTTCCGACAAGGTCGCCATGGTCACATCTGGGCGGGCCAACATCCCTTCGCAAAGCTGGTCGATGACTTGAGGGGGAACCAAGGGTTCGTCACCCTGAACATTAATCACTATGTCATCATCTGACCACCCCCTTCGTGACGCGACCTCCATCACTCGATCCGAGCCAGACACATGGTCTTGTCGAGTCATCTCCGCCTGCCATCCCCCAGCGTTCACCGCATCCGCCACCCGCTGATCGTCAACGGCAACCACCACATCGCTGGCCATGCTGCGGGCAGCTTGCGCTGCCACCCTGACGATCATTGGTTTTCCGGCGATATCTGCCAAGGGTTTACCCGGCAAACGCATGGACGCAAAACGCGCGGGAATCACGATGTGTATGTTCATCAAACGGCATCCTTGTTCACTCGGGGCTCAATGCGCAGATCTTGTAGCAGCAACGTTAACGCCTGAGCGAAGTCGTCCGGGAGGTCTATGGCAATTTCCAGCGCCCAAACGTGACTCAAATCGATATCCAGCTCGCTCAATTTGATGGCGTCTTTGTCGGTACAGACAATCGGAGAACCATCCGTAAAGTCGAGCTCATCACCACTGTAGCCATGGTGATCCGGATAAATATGCGGCTCAACGGAGACGCCGATTTGGGCAAGCGTATGTAAAAACCGATCAGGATTGCCGATACCGCACAGCGCTCGAACCCAAGGATATTGCTCCTGAAAAACGCCGACCGATGCCTGCACACCGTCACTCAAACGCCGAAAACGCACCGGTTCAGTGGTCACGGAGTATTCGCCCGCGTGCAAGCCGGATGCCCCGCCATGACTGACCACAAAGTCCACTTCACGCAACCGTTCAACCGGTTCTCGGAGCGGTCCAGCAGGCAGCAGCAGGCCGTTGCCCAACCCCCGCGACGCGTCTACTAAGGCAATTTCCACGTCGCGTGCCATGGCGTAATGTTGCAAGCCATCATCTGCAATCACTAAGTCACAGCCGGACTGACGCAGCAGTTCAACACCCCGGTTTCGATCCGCCGCGATGGCAATCGGACAGTGCAGTTTGTCCTTGAGCATCACCCCCTCGTCCGAATACAGTCCCGGCGACGCTCCGGCGGGTATGAGCGCCCCTTGACGACTGAGCTTGCCCTTATAGCCGCGGGACACGACGCCAGGCGTAAACCCTCGAGTCGTTAAAAAGTTCACCAGGGCCACCACCATCGGCGTTTTACCTGTACCCCCAACGGTAATGTTGCCAATGACGATGATGGGCAGGCGGGCAGTGTCTTCAGCAGCACGCTGCTGACCGACCGCCTTTTGACTCACTGCCCGACGCTGGCTGATCCAACCGTAAAGCCAAGCCAATGGCAAAAGCGTTTTCACCCACATCGCATCGCTGTACCACGCCCTCGTGATCAGGTTGGCAGATTGCCCCAACAGTGCCCCGGATCGAGACTGTGGCGCTGGGACCGCTGCGACCCGGGCCGCTGGCGTCGCCGGGCCAGACGACGGTTCTTCTTCATCTTGGAACTGAGCGTTGTAGAGATCGGCATACAACCCGTCTTGGGTAAGCAGTTCTTTGTGGCCGCCACGCTGCACGATCTGACCTTGATCCATCACCACGATCATGTCCGCGGACTCTACCGTGGACAGGCGGTGAGCGATCACCAAGGTTGTGCGACCGACCATGACCTCTTGCAACGCAGCCTGAATGTACTTTTCTGATTCGTTATCCAAAGCCGATGTGGCCTCATCCATTATCAGCACCGGGGCATCTTTCAACAGCGCTCGCGCGATGGCTATTCGCTGACGTTGCCCACCAGACAACAGCACCCCATCGTCACCAACCAAGGTGTCCAGTCCGTCGGGCAAATGGCGTACAAATTCATCGGCATAAGACCGCTTCAAGGCTTGGTTAATCTCTTCGTCCGATGCTTCTGCCATGTCGCCGTAGGCAATATTGTTGCGCAGGGTATCGTTGAACAAGGTGACTTGTTGACTCACGAAGGAGATATGTTTGCGCAGATTACCGAGTTCAAAGCACTCGATTGGGGTACCGTCCAGCGAGAGGCTACCGCGCTCCACGTCATAAAATCGAGGCAACAAGCTGGCTAACGTGGACTTACCGCTACCAGACCGACCGACCAGCGCTACCGTCTGACCTGGCGCAATGTTTAACGTAACGCCATGCAGAACGTCTGGACCATCCAGCGTGTAGCGAAAACTGACATCATCAATCGCCACTTCACCCCGTGCGCGTTCGAGTTCGAAGACGCCGTTGTTCTGTTCTATTCCAGAGTCCAACTGTTTAAAAATGTCTTCTGCCGCCGCAAAGCCACGTTGCAGCTTCGCATTAATTTCCGAAAGTTTGCGAATGGGACGACCCAGCATTCCCGCTAACACCAAGAATTCTACGGCCTTACCGCTGGACAACTGCACACCAAAGTCTGGGCTGTACAGCACCACGATCAACCCGCAAAGCCCAAGGGCGATGATGGTTTCGTTGGTCTGGGAACTGAACACCTTGGTAACCACCATTTTCATGTTCTGCTGGCGGTTGACCTTACTCGCCGTCAGAAAGCGGCTTTCCTCCTGTTCTTGTCCACCAAAAATCTTGACCTCTCGATAGCCACTGGCGACCTCTGAGACCACATGGGTCACATCCCCCATGGAATGCTGAATACGGCGACTGATCCGACGAAAACGATTACTGGCGAAAGCCACGACCAAACCCAGAACCGGGGCCATGGCGATGAACAACATCGTCAGTCGCCAATCGATCAGCAACATAAAAGTCAGGTAGGCCAACACCTTCAGGCCGTCTTGAATGAGTGCTCTGAGGGCATCCGTGCCCGTATCGCGCAGCTGGGTCACGGTAAAAGTGATCTGCGAAACAATGTGGCCCTGGGTTGCGCCGTCAAAATAGCTGCTGGGGGACTTTAAAATGTGGCCAAACAGCTGTTCGCGCAGATCGTAGACCACGCCAAAGGACACTCGAGACATGGCGGCTTCGCCAATAATCGCCCCCAAGGCACGCATCACGGTCACCACTGCCATCATAATGGGAATGGTCGCCGCCGCCCGGACTTGGGCATCGTCCCAACCGTCTATCAAGTTACCAAACAAGGTCACAAAGTACCCTTCCGCTGCCGCTGCCGTAATAAATCCAATAAAGGCGACGATCAGCAGTGGCCAATAGTGCCCCACGTATCCCAGCAGCCGACGATAGATCGACCAGTCTGATTTGCTTTTCGCGTCTTCAGCCATGACCGGCTCCGGTTATTGGTTGGGATCAGAATTAGGGGACGGTGCGAACTCAGACATCCGCCCAGACATGGCGGTGGCTAGGCTCACCTGAACAAATCCAGCAGTGGCACAAGCGTCTAACACGCGTATCACCGACTGATGCGTTGCGTCGGCGTCCGCTCGAACGTCTACCGACTGCTTTGCGAGCTGATCGGGGGTCAGCATCTGGGCTTGGTCTTTAACCGCAGACACCAGAGATTCGATATCTCTGCCAACGCGCTGACCGGCTACCCAGTAGTCACCAGCGGCGGTAACGGTGATCTGCAAGGTCTCGCCACTGCCCGCCAACGCGCTATGGGATTCTGGCAATGACACATCGATGACTCGGTTTTGCACAAAGTTCGCAGACACCATAAAAAAAATCAGCAGTAAGAACACCACATCAATCAGCGGCGTTATTTCGATTCCGGGTTCGCGCCGCGCCGCTCTCACCCGTGCCACCTAAGCGTCCTTTCTCATTTGGTCAAAAAACCGATCACTCACCGCCTCGATCTCGAGCAAGAGTGCGTCTACATGGCGCAGCAGTGCGCGATGACAAACCAAGGCTGGAATGGCTACCGATAGTCCCGCTGCCGTGGTGATCAGCGCGGTGGAAATACCGCCTGCCAGCAATTGCGAGTCGGTCTGGCCGGCAGCGAACAGTTGATCAAACACCTCGATCAGTCCAACCACCGTGCCAAGAATGCCCAGAAGCGGACAAATCGATGCCACCACGCCAAGTCCGGTCAAATGACGTTCAAGACTGTGTGCCGTAATGTCTAACGCAGTTTGTCGTGCCTTCTGGAATTCCTCCTTAGGCTGCGCGATATTGGCCAACCCCACGGCCAATACATAACCTAATTGGCTGGTTTCGCCCAACTCGTTCAGCGCGGTACTGCTGCTGGGCCAACCGGAGGTATCACCCATACGCGCCAAAAGTGGTTCCGGCAGGACCTGAGCTCGGCGCAGCGACCACCAACGTTCGAGGCAAATCGCCACGGCGATGACGCTGCAAAACGCGATAGGCAGCATCAGAAGACCACCGTCTTGAAAAATTTCTAGCATTCAAAAGGCCTTGCGAATTCTTCCGCTACCACGAGCAGCCTCGTGCCGATATGGGCCAGAGACTGTGAATCATGCCATCGGCTTCGCGTATCCAATAGTGATCGTGCAAGTTGACCGTGGGATCACAATGCGGAACGGCGAATTCCAACACTTGACCGAGCCGCACTAACGAAATTTCATTGTCCCCGGAATTTTCGGCGCGCTCAGGCAGAATCAGCACACCGTGTTCATCGCCGGCAAATCGAAACTGCAGATCCGGTAGCGCGTCGCACACGGGATTAACGCTGTCTGAGGCAAACGCTTTGTAGCCGCCATCAACGGTAATGGTCGCATTCTGCGGCTGACTGATCGCCGTACAAGCCACGGTCAACGCCAGATCGAATCCCTGAAAACGGTCTGAGCTAGGCCCTGCGACCTGGCGATACTCTTCGTCCATGAAGATGTAGCTGCCCACCTGTATATCCGTCAGCGGATCAAGGGTCACGTCTATATCAAAGGTACCTGTGCCGCCTCCGGTTACGATACCTGCAGTGATACCCTGCTGTTCAAGCAACTCGAATTTACTTGCCAGGCGACCCCAAGATCGGAGGGACTTTTCACGGCGTTTCTCAAACTCCGGGATGTGCATGATATGGCCCGCGTAGTGCTGGACACCGGCAAAGTAAAAGCGGTCATCGCCATGCACTGCCTCTAACAAACGTAAAAACAGCGCGTCATCGCGTATTCCTGTTCTGCCCATCGACACGTCAAGATCCAGCAAGATGCCAACACGCTTGTCGTCGTCAATCTCTGATGCCAGCGCTGTGAAGCCCTCCATTGAATCAACCACCAACAACAAAGTGATATTCGGGCCGAGGATCGCGTTCACGGCACTGGCCTTATACGGCGTCGAAACCGGCGAGGTAATCAGTACGCTTTCGATGCCTGCATGCACCATGACGGCCGCTTCGCTGACCTTAGCAGTACAGATTCCCACCGCACCTGCCTGCATTTGCAGGCGGGCTATTGTGGGGCATTTGTGCGTTTTAGCATGCGGGCGAAATCCCTTGCCGTGCTTGGCCAGATGCTGGGACATGGTCTGAATATTGGCGGTCATGATCTCTCGATCTAGCACCAAGGCCGGTGTTGGCAATTCATCAACACTCAGAGGTTTATCCAGCATCATCGCTTCGGTCGGACGACCGATCACCGCATTCAAAGCCAATTCTACCGCTGTTGACATACTATCCCCTAGGCACGCCTGATCAATGACGCATCATAACGGGGTTAGGGCCTGAATAGCAGTATTGGCTTGCGACTACCGAGCGCTTTTAGCGGCTGTTTTTCGGGTGCGTTTGCCGTGTGTTTAGGCTGATCGCTGGACATCTGAGGCGTTGGATGCTTCTCGCTCGGAAAGCTCTTGTTGATGCTGCAGCCGAAGCGCGGCCACCAAATGTCGACATACCTGCAACCCCACTTCTCTGCGGTTTTGTTTTTGGTCGTTGGCTTCGCTGGGTAGCCACAGGCTTTTTTGGGTGGTCGCCTTGTCGGGTCTGCGCCGAGACCCTCTGCCCCCCTTGCGCAATGCCTTGGTCAACTTGTTCACCTCGCGCCAATGGCTTTCGGCATCACTGACGACCGGTGCGTCACGGGGCACCTTGGCGTTCTTGGGCTGAGATACCGGCGATGAATCGACTGCTAAACCGAGCTCAAGCGGCTGTTGAGCGTCAGACTGGTGTGTATCGTGCTTTTCCATACTGTATAAATACCAACTACTGTATGTTTATACAACTACTTTTCAGCAACAGATACGACCAGCCGATCCTCCTGCCAATCGCCGTACAGCGCGCTGCCGGATTCGAAACCTTCACCCAATAAGGCCTGAGCGAGCGGGTTTTCCACCAAGCGTTGCAGCGCGCGCTTGAGCGGTCGGGCTCCGTAGACTGGGTCGTAGCCCGCCTCGCATACTGCCTGCATGGCTTGGTCACTGAGCGTCAGACTTAGCTCTTGTTCGGCTAGACGTTGGTTCAACAGGCCGAGCTGCAGCTGCGCAATGTGCTGAATGTGCTCGGAACTCAGGGGTTTGAACACCACCACATCGTCAACGCGGTTGATAAACTCGGGTCGGAAATGTTGTGCCACGATGCCCATCACCATGTCGTTGAGCCGCTGATTAAACGCCTCGACGTTGTCGCTGTCCGCGCCATCTTGGGTAAAGGCCTGAATGGCCTCGGAACCAAGATTAGACGTCATCACCAGCACACAGTTGCTAAAGTCTACGGTTCGGCCATGGCCATCGGTCAAACGCCCATCGTCAAGAACCTGCAGCAAAATATTGAAGACATCGTTGTGGGCCTTCTCCACTTCGTCCAACAAAATCAATGAATAGGGCTTGCGGCGCACGGCCTCGGTCAAATAGCCCCCCTCTTCATAGCCAACATAGCCCGGGGGCGCTCCGATCAAGCGGGCTACCGAGTGTTTTTCCATGAATTCGGACATGTCTACTCGGATCATCGCGTCGGCGCTGTCAAAGAGCACCTCGGCCAAGGCCTTACACAGCTCGGTCTTACCGACGCCGGTAGGACCAAGAAACATAAAAGACCCGTTAGGTTTGCTGGGGTCAGACAGCCCGGCGCGAGCCCGCCGAACCGCCTGACTCACGGCGGCAATAGGTTCAGACTGGCCGATGACTTTTTCCCCCAGCGCCTGCTCGAGCTGCAACAAGCGCTCTTTCTCCTGGGACAGCAAGCGAGCGACAGGAATGCCCGTCCATTTACCCACCACCTCGGCGATCTCTTCTGCCGTCACCTTGTTGCGCAGCAACCGGGGCTCACTCCCCTCTTCTGGCGCGCCAGTGTCGGCACTGGCGGTCTGCTGTGCCAGACGCTTCTCTAGATCGGGGATGACGCCGTACTGTAGCTCGGACATGCGGGTCAGGTCGCTTTCACGTCTGGCTGCTTCGAACTGGAGCCGGGCCGCCTCCAACTCTTCCTTGGTGTCTTGCGACCCTTTGAGCGCCTGCTTTTCAGATTCCCAGATTTTGTCCAGCGCGGCATATTCTTTTTCAATATCTCTTATTTCGCCGCGCAGGTCGTCCAGGCGTTTTTTGCTGGCGTCATCACTTTCTTTCTTGAGCGCTTCAACCTCCATCTTCAACTGCATCAGTCGACGATCCAGCACATCCATGCTTTCCGGCTTCGAATCCATTTCCAAACGAATCCGGCTTGCGGCCTCGTCAATCAGATCAATGGCTTTGTCCGGCAGTTGCCGGTCGGTAATGTATCGGTGCGACAAATTGGCCGCAGCGACAATGGCCGGATCCGTGATATCCACACCATGGTGCACTTCATAGCGTTCTTTCAGACCGCGCAGAATAGCGACCGTATCCTGTAAATCCGGTTGATCGACCTGAACCTTTTGGAAACGTCGTTCCAGCGCGGCATCTTTCTCGATGTACTGCCGATACTCGTCCAACGTGGTCGCTCCAACACAGTGCAGCTCTCCGCGGGCCAGGGCGGGCTTGAGCATATTGCCCGCATCCATCGCGCCATCCGCCTTGCCGGCCCCCACCATGGTGTGCAGCTCATCAATGAAGAGAATGATATTGCCTTCTTGTTTGGCCAGATCATTCAGCACTGCCTTGAGTCGCTCCTCGAATTCGCCCCGGTACTTGGCGCCGGCAATCAACGCACCCAGGTCCAACGACAACACGCGCTTGTCTTTCAGGCTGTCGGCCACCTCACCATTAATGATGCGCTGGGCTAACCCTTCCACGATGGCTGTCTTACCCACACCCGGCTCGCCAATCAGCACCGGATTGTTTTTGGTACGACGCTGCAACACCTGCACGGTACGCCGAATTTCTTCGTCCCGACCGATGACCGGATCTAGCTTTCCCTGTTCAGCCAGAACCGTGAGATCTTGGGTGTATTTTTCCAGCGCGTTGCGCATTTCTTCGTCGTTCTTTTGTTCCACTGTTCTACCCTGTCTTTGCGACTCAATGAATGCCGAGGCGGTCTGCTGACCGAAACCCGCTGCTGCCAGGCTTGCAGCAACGCTCTGATCCTGAAAAAACCCCAGCACCACCCAGTCCTCGGCAATAAAGTCATCGCCCGCCTTATCGGCCAGTTTCTGAGCTAGGCCCAGCAACGCCTGTAATTCTGCACTGGCCGACAGCTGATCACTCGGTGAACCCAGCGTTGGCAAATCACTCACGACACGGGCTAACGAAGCACGCAACGCTGAGATATCCGCACCGTCTGATGTGGCCAGTTGACACAGCAGCGACTGATCAGCCTGCGCCATGGCCAAGGCAACATGCGCCGGTTCCAGACTCGCATTACTCAATGACACCGCGTGGCTATGCGCGGCCGCCAATGCCTCTTCTACTCGCTGGGTTAACTGCTTCGATGTCATAAGAAAACCTCCCAAAAAGCTAGCCAAAAGCTCACTGCTGGTTGCGGTTGACACGTCTTTCACTTGTCTTCTGGTTCCATCAGTGGCGACTGATATAGAATTTTTCAAGCGTCGCTGTGGCGAATAGGGCTCTGCGCTTGCGACCCGAACCGAGGAAACCATCATCACATGATCCGCTGCGAGTACTTTGACGCCGATCGCGAGATCGATGAAGCGCCGAGCCAAACCGTTGGCCAAATCGTCTTGCAGCCCAATAATTCTCTGAGCTGGCAGGCGCTGAAATACTTTCTCGCCTTTATGATGCTGATCTCTTTCGGGATTGCCCTGACCTTTATGTTTTTTGGCTACTGGCTGGTCTTACCCTTTACCGGACTGGAAATGGCATTTCTCAGCTACTGCCTGTGGCGGTGTTTACGACGGTCCAGCCTGCAGGAAGTCATCGTCTTTAGCGCCGACGAAATTCGTCTGGAAACCGGCATTGACGGACCCGATCGCACCGAAGTCTGGGAGCGCTTTTTCACCAAAATTCACATCAATCAGGCCATTCACCCTTGGTACCGCAAAACCGTCGCCCTAGTGCACCGGGGCGATCGATTTGAAATCGGCTCGTTTCTGACCACGGTTGAACAAGACGAACTGATCGATTCGCTGCATCGAATGGTGCGCCGCGCGGACGCCGCCATGGTGACGATTAGGTAACAGGACTCTGACCTCAGGCTATCCACTCGGTGGAAAGATCAATCCCTTTGGCGTTGAAAGCGGACACCCTCCGGCCGTGACGAGCACCACTCAATCGCACCATGCACAGCCGTGTTTAGCTGGCGGGTTTCCTCCCATGCATAGCGTCGAACCACGCGCGGGTGCGGGTGACCGTAGTGATTGTTTCTGCCTGCACTGTACGCCACCACCTCAGGCGCGACATGGCGCACGAAGGGCATCGAGGACGAACTGGCACTGCCGTGATGAGGCGCAAGCAGAAACGTGACATTGGTCGGCAGGTGGCTTAGCAACGTGTGTTCGGCAAGCGCGGAAATGTCACCACTCAGGTAGGCGGCATGGCGTTCTGTCTCCAACAGCAACGTGCAAGAACGGTCGTTATCCGTGGTCAGTCCGACGGCCTGCAAGGTTGTAAATCGTACCCCATCCCACCGCCACGAGTGTCCATGAGCGCAACTGTCCGGGCCGATAACCGGCACCGCATCAAAATAAGACCGGAAGAAGGCCATGCCTCCCGCATGATCCAAATCCGTGTGGCTAAGTAAGAGTAAGTCCAGATCATGAGGACCAGTCGACCTGAGTACGGGCAGGATATGCGAGCGGCCCACATCACCCGCACCGAAACGAGGCCCGGTATCTACCAGTAAACGATGCCCGGCAGTATCGATCACTGCCGCGCTGCCCTGCCCAACATCGACAACCCGCACGCAGACCTCACCAAAGCGGACATCCTGAGTCGCCTGCAATCCAAGCGGGACGATCGCACACAGCAACCCAACACGCGCATAGACCGACAGCGGCATCAACAGGGAAACACCACCGGCCAAGGCAGCCATCGCTGTCCAGACGCCCACATAGCCCACGCTGGCACTGTGCTGCGGCACACTGTGAAGCAACGCGGTCAGCAACACGTCCACCAGCGCCAAGCTGAAGTCGGCCACCTGCAACGTCAGTGCCGACAGGTACGATATGACAGAAGACACTGACAACCAGTGTGGCAGCAAACCGAGGGCCACACCACAAAACAGCATCGGTACGGTCACCAGGGTGACGATGGGCACAGTCACAAAATTTGCGGGCATGGACAGCAAGGATGCCTCGCCCAGCAGCAGTACCAGCAGAGGCGATAGCCCGAGCGACAGCACGATTTGCGCCTGCACCAGAGCGGACACAGCGCCCCCGGCTGGATGCCTCGCAGAAAAAAAGCCCACCAAGGCGGCCACGGCACCATAGGACAGCCAAAACCCCGCGTGAAATACCTGTAGCGGCAAAATCAGTGTCGATACCACTAGGGTAACGATCAACACCCGCCAAAACGACACACGATGCCCCACCAGTCGCAAGGCAAGCAGGCAAACCAGCATGCCCGCCACGCGCATTACCGGCGAACCCGCACCAGTAAACCACACAAACCATACAGCGCAGAGGCAAACGACCAAGGCGCTGATCAATTGCGCATAACCCCTCGCCTTGCCAACGCTGATTAAGCGCAGCGGATAGCCAACGCTGGCAAACAGAACAACCGCCAGCACCGAAACATGCAGGCCAGAAACCACCAACAAATGGATTGCTCCGGTCCGCCGGTAGCGATCCCATGTATCGCTATCCACGGCACTGCCATTACCGGTCACCAGAGCCAACAGTGTGCTTGAGTGAACCAGCCCCTGCCGCTCGAGCAAATCGCGGATATAGGCTACCCAGCGCGGCCTGAATGGCACAGTGTCCGGTGCGAGCAGCCTTTTACCCTTTTTGACGTAACCCGTCCCGGAATAGCCACTGGCCAGCAGCCAACGCCGGTAATCAAAGCCTCCCGGATTCGCAGCCCCCCAAGGCACCCGCAACTTCAGTGTGAACAACCACCGTTCACCCACCTGAATCGGGTCTTGGGCACGCCATCGAACCAATAGTCTCTTGCCCACCAAGGTCTTGGCCAGCAAGCTCTGACACCCCCGGTTCGACGGACTCTTCAGTGTCTGGCGCTGGTCATCTCCCATCACTCGCACATCCAACGACCACGCGCCGGTGGGTTTACGATCGGCGGCCAAAATCTGCCCGTTGATCGCTAAATCAACACCCGTCGCACATTCCGGTATGATCCGTGTCTCCGCTCGGTGCCAAGCCAAGCCCGCGACTAAACCGACGAAGAGCAGTAACGCGCACCACCATGCACCACGACAAGAGCTCAGTATTGGACGGGACCGGGTCAATACGTCCGCTCAGACAGCTCGTCTGTAAGGGGCAATGGTTGAAACACGGATAGACGCGTGACATGAAACATTTGAAGCGAACAACGGCAAGCATTAAAAAAACATCATGAGAGACCGATGGCGTAAATTAATCCCGAATCGCGACAGTTTGCGCGAGTTAAGCGCCCTGCGGCCTGTGGCTCATTGGCTTAATCGCTCGGAGCTTTGGCACTTCAATCGGCGCTCGGTTTCTGGAGCGGCCTTTGTCGGTCTTTTCTCAGCCTTCATTCCTGTGCCGTCCCAAATGCTGCTGGCGGCCTTGATTGCCATTGTGACGCGGGTGAACTTGCCCCTATCCGTAGCACTGGTTTGGATCACCAACCCCATCACGATCCCACCCATGTTTTATGCCGCTTACCGATTGGGGGCTTGGATTTTGGGTATCGATGCTGCGGATCTGGAAGTGGAAATCACCCTAGAATGGCTGTTTGCGAACTTTTTTGCGATCAGCAAACCCCTCGTGGTCGGGGCTTTCTTTTGCGGGCTGATCAGCGGCAGCGTCGGATTCACTGCCACCTACTTCATTTGGCGCAATCGTGTCATGCGACGATGGCGCAAACGCCGTCGAGAACGGGCAAACCGAGCAACGACCTCAAACGATTGATTTGGTCCGAGTATCTCGACCGATCAGTGCAGAAATTGCGCGGGATTGAGCTGACTGGCCCGCCGGGCTGGCAGCCAAGCCGACAGCAACGCAATCCCCGAGCTGAGCACGGCAATAATCAGCACATCTGACGACACGATCTGTGTGGGTACCGACACGAAATACGAACCGTCAAGCAGGTGCTGACCACTGACGGCTCCAAGAACATCCACAACGTCGTTCACGAAAACGGTCAGCAGCATCCCCAGACCGAGGCCGGCAGCTGTTCCGAATACCGCAACCACCGCCCCTTGAGACAAGAACAGAGACAGAACAAACCGGCGATCAGCCCCAAGCGTTCGCAGCATGGCGATCTGGGCACGTTTGTCATGCACCATCATTGATTGCCCAGCGATAATATTGAAACCCGCAATGGCGACCACCAGTAATAGCAAGACAAACATCATAGTCTTCTCCATGCGAACCGCTTGAAACAGTTCGCCATACACGTCTTCCCAAGTATCCACAGAAACAGCCGGTTCCAGTTCGCGAAGCCAACGACCGAAGACACCCGCCTGCATCGGATTGTTCAGCATCACCCGAGTGCCTACCTGCCCCAACTCGCTCCAGTAGGTATCGGTGTGACCATCAAGATTCACAAGCACCATGCTGTAATCAGTTTCCGCACCCATCTCGAAGGTGCCTACCAGATTCAGCCTGAGCCAGCGCAAGGTCACGCTATCGCCCCGTCCCACCGTCACCCCGATCATCACCGGATCACCCAAGGAAAGCCCTTGGTAACGGGCCAAGGGTTCGCCCATGACCACCGGATTAGCCGTTCCCTGCAGGTTAGCGAGCTCACCGCGCTGCATCACTGAGGCAATGGCGTCCATGGTGGCCAGTTCCTCGCCCGCAAAACCAATAACGCTCACAGGCTGGGTTCTTGCACCCGCGGCCACCACGCCAAAGCCCTGATAATACTTGCCTAGAGTTTGTACCCGAGGATCGGACGCTAGCGCAGCCTGAAGCGGCGGCGACAACGGAGTCTGGGCGATGGACACATGGGGAATACTGCCCAACAGGCGTTGACGCAGTTCGTGATCGAAGCCATTCATCACATTGACCACCAAGGTCAGTATGCCGACACCAAGCACAAGCCCAATCAGCGATACCCAGGTCACAAACCGAGCGAAACCATTCGCGCCGTGCAGCAGCATGCGTCCCGCCATTCGAGCGATCAGCCCAAAGTGCATGCCATTCGCGTCTGTGTCTGTGTCTGTGTCTGGGATCAGGCTAGGCATCGTCATGCGCGGAAATCGCCTGCAGCTTGCCATCCACTAACGTCAGCACACGATCGAACTGGTACAGCATGGAAGGATCGTGGGTGACCACCAAAAATGCCACAGCCTTGGACTCGCTCAACTCCACCATAAGCGCCATCAATTCAGCCGCACTGGCGGTATCGAGATTGCCTGTAGGTTCGTCCGCCAACACGAGCTTGGGTTGGTGGATTAAAGCCCGAGCCACGGCCACTCGCTGACGCTCACCGCCGGACAATTCACTGGGCAGATGCTGCAAGCGGTCACCCAAGCCAATTCGGCTTAACAGCTCCTGGCTTTGTTGTTCCGCGATAGGTTGAGACGCGCCGTTGAGACGCAACGGCAGAGCGACATTTTCCAGCGCCGAAAATTCCGGTAGCAAATGATGATGCTGGTAGACAAAGCCCATATGCTTTCGTCTGAGTGCGGTTCTGGCGTCGTTACTGGCGGGAGCCATTGGTTCTTCGGCTAGGGTTATCTGCCCCCGATTCACATCGTCCAGCCCCGCCAACACGTGCAGCAAGCTGCTCTTGCCGGAGCCCGAACGACCCACGATGGCAACACGCTCCCCTGCCGCTAACGACAGATCAACACCGTCGAGCACCTCGATGGATGCGTCACCCTGCGTAAAACGTTTTTCGACGCCCTTGGCGTTCAATATGATCGTGGATTCATTCATTAGCGAGTACTCGGCTGGGCATCAGACCCATGGCGCGCCATGCAGGATACAGGCTCGCCAACAGCGTAGCGCCAATGGACAAGGCGCTGATCATCAGCACGTCCTGGAGCAATACCTGCACGGGCAAATAAGAAATAAAATATTGAGACATCAAATCGTACTGGAACAGTGCAGAGGCGCCGTTGACCAGCGCGGGCAACAACCAGCCTAGGCCCAGTCCCGCAGCCACACCGGCGAAGGTTCCCACCATGCCCAGCAACGTACCCAGCATACAGAACAAGGCCAGCACCTGAAGACGACTGGCCCCCATGCTGCGCAGAATCGCGATGTCTCCGCGCCGCTGCTCAACAATCATGATTAAACCAGACACCAAGTTAAAGGCCGCGACGGCGATGAGAAGGGAAAAGAGCAAAAACAAGGTGGCTTTTTGCACAGAGATGGCTTGGTACAGCGTCCCAAATTCGGCCATCCAAGAGCGAACCCGCAGATCGCTTGCGGCAAAGCGTTGGTAGAGGTATTGACTCGCGCTGCCACTGGCAAACAAATCCTGTAGACGCCCCTGCACTCCGTGCACCCGACCGGGCAGGCGCAGCAGACGTTGGGCATCGTCTAGACTGATAAAAATACCGCTGCTGTCGAGTTGCGACTGACTACGAAAAATCCCCACGACAGAAAAACGCTTTTGGCGAGGCAGCGCACCAGCGATGCTCACCCGCTGATCCGGCAGCAGCAGCACCGCATCGTCACCAACCTGAAGATTCAATTGATCCGCCAGCCGACCGCCCAAGACCAGCCCAAATTTTGAGCGGTGAATGTCTGCGAGTTGTCCGGACACCATGAAATCATCCAGCGCGCTGACGCTGGCATAGGCATCATCGATGCCAGTAATTTGAGTAGCGCGCACTGCACCGTTGGCGGCGATCAACCCACTGCTGCGTACAATGGGAGCCAACGCCACCAGACCGCTGTTGTTGGCCAACACCGTTAAGTCGCCCAATTCTGTGATGGGCATACCCCGCTGAGCCGTAGCGGTTACGTGGGGCAGCACGTTCAACAAACGCTCGCGCAGCTCGCGCTCAAATCCGTTCACAACCGACATCACGAAGACCAACACGGCAATACTGATGATCAGACCCGCCAGCGCCAGTGAACCGACCGATGTTGCGCCGGTCGCACCGTTTCGCCGCGCTCCGCCAAAACGGCCCAGCGCGTAACGCAGAGCCATAAACGTGGTGAGATTAGCCCGCATGTTTCAGCGGTTAGCGTCGGCTACTTGCCGACGCGTTGAGCCAGATCATCCTGAGCGGTTTGACTGGCGGCTGGCGTGGCGACGAAGGGGGATTTTTCGCAGTATTCCGGGTCACCCCCGCAGACCTCACAGTCCATTTCCATGCCAAGCGCTTTCATGCCGCCACAGCTGCCCGCGATGGGTTTGCGGCCAAAGATTACGCCAACGGCCATCGCCGTAACCAAGCCCAGCATGACGAAAAAAGCGACAATTATGGTATCCATAGTTTACTCCGAGGGCGCGACAAAAAAGGCGCGCATGGGGGCAGTATAGCGTTCAACAAAAGTGTCATCAGCGTTTTTCTCAATAATCAGTACCGGAAGTTTTAGTCGCTCAGCCAAGGCCATGCCATCGTCAACTCCCAGCACCATAATGGTCGTGGCGTAAGCATCGGCAAATTGGGCCTGAGGATGGATCACGGTGACCGACGCCACGCGGTTGTCCGCCGGACGCCCGCTGCGCGGATCGATGACATGATCGACCCGAACACCCTCTACCTGACGAAAATTTCGGTAGTCGCCCGAGGTCGCAATACCCTGACCTGATACCGCCAACACCTTTTGTATCAATCCCCGCTGACCCGGCACTGGCCGCTCAACCCCAATACGCCACAGTCTTCCCGAGGGACTGCTGCCCAAGGTGCGCATCTCACCGCCGATATCCACCATAAAGTCAGCACAGTTCGAGGCCACCAGATAATCCGCCACTTCGTCCACACCCAAGCCCTTGGCCAGTGCGGATAAGTCCACATACACTTCGTCGATCTGTTTTAGTGCCGCGCTGTTGGCCCAATCAAACTGCAGCTGCTGCATACCGACCCAACGGGCGGCTTGGCGGTGACTCTCAATGGACGGCAGCTCCACCAACTCCGCAGGACCAAAGCCCCACAGGTTCACCAAGGGACCAATGGTGACATCGAATGCCCCCCCACTTTCCCGCCAAATCTGCTGCGCAGCCTGCAACACACCGCTGAAGCGAGGTGACAGTGGCACCCAGGTCTCAGCCCCCGTCTGATTAAACACACTGATTTCAGAACTGGGGATGTAGGTAGACAAACTTTGGTTGAAAGACACCAGCAGGCGATCGACTTCGTTCTTGGCCACGGCACACTGTTCGGTTTGGCGATACTGCACCCGATAGTAGGTGCCCATGGTGACCCCTTCTAACAGCCGGTAGCTGGCCGATAGATCAGCGGCATCTGCACCGTTCGTCTGCTCCGCGGTTTGGCTGTCGGAACCACAGGCAACCAACGCACCCAACCCGAGCGTCAGCACACATAACCGCAGCAATTTTTTGTTCACGTTCGTGTTCTTTCCACTCAAACAATATGCCCATCTTACCCTGCCCGTAAGGCCTAGAAGACCCCACGACCGGGCAGAAACTGTACTTTTGCTAATTCGCGCCTCACGAGGCACCATTCTTGGTTTGCGGCGATCTGTCGACCGCCGGATTGAAGACTTAGGGACCCTCGAATGAATTCACGCTGGTTTGCACCGCTGATCTTTGCCTCAGCTGTTTTGGGATGGCTGGCCGCTGTCACCCTGCCCGACATCGTCTGGTTGGATCAGCTCACCCAGTTGCTGCGCACGGCCTTCTTCTCCGCACTGAAAATGGTCATCGCCCCGCTGATTTTCTTTTCACTCATCGCCGGCGTGATGCAACTTCGCGCATCCCGACAAATGGGCCGTCTGGGCTCGGTAACCATCGCCTACTACTTGACCACCACCGGAATCGCCGTGTGCATCGGCCTGGTGGTCGTCTTGTTCTATCACCCGTGGACAGCATTCCCGCCTCTGATCGAGGACGCCAGCGTACTCGGTGACGTCACCGCTCAATCTGCTCGGCTGATCGACCCCGGTGACGGTTCCACATTCAGTCTGCTGAATAATCTGCTGCAGCGCATGCTGATCAACCCCTTCAATGCGCTCAGCCAAATGAATGTGCTAGGCATCTTGGTTGGCGCAATCTTCATTGGTCTAGCCGCCGCCATGACTGTGCCGGAAGACTCAGCGATACCCAAAATCTTTGACGAACTTGCCCAAGTTACCTACACGCTGGCTGGCTGGGTACTCACCACGCTGCCCATCGGCCTGTTTGCCATCACCTTCCAGTTGGCGCAAAAGATCGACTTTTCCACCCTGGCGGCTCTGGGCCAATTGGCCGGCGTGGTGTTCGCCGCCACCCTGTTCCACGGTCTGATCGTACTGCCGGCCATTGCCTGGCTGGTGTCCGGCATGAACCCGCTGCAGTTCTTACGGGCGGTGAGTCAGCCCATGATCACCGCCCTGTTCACTTCGTCCAGCGCCGCCACCCTGCCACTGTCCATGAGTACGGCGCAGACCAAACTAGGTGTAGACAGAGCACGCAGCGCCTTTGTGCTGCCCTTGGGGGCCACCGCTAATATGGACGGTACCGCGCTGTTTGAGGGCATTGCCGCCGTGTTTTTGGCCTATATGTTTGGCATTGAGCTGGGCACCACAGGGGTCGTCGCCATTTTCCTTGTCGCCATGCTGTCATCCGTCGGCGCGCCAGGCATTCCCTCAGGCTCCATGGCCGGCATGCAAATGGTGCTGCTCGCCGTTGGCATTCCGCTGGAAGCCATTGGACTGCTGCTGCTGATCGAACGGCCACTGGACACCTTCCGAACAGCGGTAAACGTTGAAGGCGACTTGGTCGGATGTTTGGTGGCCAAACGGTTTACGACGTAGTGCCCACAAACAACCCTATATCCCAGCTTTCATAGGACTCATCATGGCACCAAGGCTTCTTCTTCTCAGGCACGGCCAAATCTCCGCGAACAAACTTGGGCGCTGGCACGGCTCCACCGATACGCCCCTCACCCTACGCGGACGCTGGCAGGCCTATTTGACCGGTCGCCACCTAAGCCAAAAAGAGAACCTTGCGGCGGTATATACCAGCCCCCTCGACCGTTGCCGACACACCGGAGCGTTGGCGGCTCCGTCCTCAAAGGCGAGCCACCAAGTGGTGGATGGCCTGGCGGAAATGTCCATTGGCGACTGGGAGGACATGCGCTTTACCGACTTGAACAGCGAACACAACCTGATCCAACGGTTAAACGAAGACACCAGCTGGGCACCACCCAATGGCGAAGCGATTTCGACGGTTGGCCAACGCATGCGTCAAAGTCTGGAAGACATCAGCGCCGCCCACAGCGAAGACGAAACGGTGCTCGTGGTCAGCCACGGCGCAGCCATGGCCATCGCCCTTGGTGAGCTGATGCACGACACCCCTACCGAATGGGGACGCTACCACTTCGAAAACTGCAGCCTGACCCAAATACGCATACGAGGCTCCAGCGACACCAACGAGCTGATCGATTTCAACAACTGTGCACACCGCAAGCCCTTCAGTTAAAGTCAATGACCTAATTGATTCACAGCAGAATATTTGAGGAGAGAGATTATGGGTGAATATTCCATTGTAGAGAAAGCCGATCACATCATGACCGTGCGCATCAATCGGCCGGATCGGTTGAATGCCCTGCATCCCCTAGCAAACGCCGAGTTGGGTGAAGTATTTGATGATTTTGCTGCCGACGATGACATGTGGGTCGCCATCATCACCGGCGAAGGCCGAGGTTTCAGCGCCGGTAACGATTTGCGCTACCAAGCCGAAGGCGGCGAGCGCGTACCTACCCCACGCGGTTTCGGTGGCCTGACCTCACGCTTCGATATGAACAAGCCCGTTATCGCCGCGGTAAACGGCGTGGCCATGGGCGGTGGTTTTGAGATCGCTCTGGCCTGCGACCTGATCATTGCGTCTGAAAACGCAAAATTCGCGCTGCCCGAGCCCAAAGTCGGTTTGGCCGCACTGGCCGGCGGACTGAACAGGCTGCCACGCCAGATCGGACCCAAGCGCGCTCTGGGCATGATTTTGACCGGACGCCATGTCAGCCCGGAGGAAGGCAAGGAACTGGGCTTCGTCAACGACGTGGTACCCCATGACCAGTTAATGGACGCCGCGATGGACTGGGCCAAGCAAATCTGTGCCTGCGCACCGTTGTCCATACGCGCCAGCAAAGACGTGGTCTACAAGAGTTTAGACAGTGCATCGCTGCAAGACGCCATGGAAGGCAAATACGACTCAGTGAAAGCCATGGTCGGTAGCGAGGACTTTATCGAAGGCCCCAAGGCCTTCGCCGAAAAACGCGCGCCAAACTGGCAGGGCAAGTAGTCCGCTCGCCAAATCCACTACGGAGTTCATTATGTTGAAAGTAACCCACAGAGACTTGATCGACCGCGCGCTGGCGGAGGTTGAGACACTGGACATTGAAGAAGCCGAAGCACTGTTGGAAGACGATGACGCAGTGTTCGTGGACCTGCGCGACCCACGGGAATTGGAGCGCGAAGGCAAAGTACCCAACGCCTTTCATGCCCCACGCGGCATGCTGGAGTTTTGGGTAGATCCGTCGTCGCCCTATCACAAAGACGTGTTCGCCTCGGGCAAGAAACTGGTCTTTTACTGCCAAAGCGGCTGGCGTTCTGCGCTGGCCACCAAGGCCGTGCAAGACATGGGACTGGAACGTGTTTGCCACATCGGCGATGGCTACCGCGGCTGGAAAGACAGCGGCGCGGCCACCGAAGACGTGGAACCCAAGCGCCGATAGACCGAGCCTAAATCACTCAATGCAGCTTCGGCGTCGAAGCTGCGCACCCCCACTCATTTCGGAAAACACATGGTACCGCTGATCCACATACTCGCCTTCTGCGGCGGCTTCGTCATCATGTCGATGGAACTGCTGGGCGGACGCATACTCGCCCCCTACTTCGGCAGCGGCGTTTACGTGTGGGGCAGTATCATCACCGTGTTCATGCTCTCGCTGTCACTCGGTTACCTCCTCGGCGGCAGGCTTTCGGTACATAACCCGTCACTCAATCGTTTTGCCGGCATCTTCGCACTTGGCGCCATTTTGCTGTACCCGCTGATATTGTTCGCCGAGCCGGTGATGGAATTCATCTTCCTACGCATAGATGACCCGAGATACGGATCGCTGGTGGCGTCGGCTTTCTTATTTATTTTGCCTACCGTGATTTTGGGCATGATCTCGCCCTATTCTGTGCGGCTGCTGGTGACCAAGGTTGAGGAAAGCGGCAAAGTGGCGGGCACGCTGTATTTTGTTTCAACGCTGGGTAGTGCGATCGGCACGCTGATGACGTCGTTCTATTTTATTTTGTGGTTTGAGGTGAATACCGTGCTGACGTTGTTGACCGTTGTGCTGTTGGTGGTTGCGGGGGTGGCTGTGTTGGCAGCTCGAAAGTGAAAGACATTACCTAGGAATAGCATGAGGAGTTTTTCATTTAACCCCTAATTCCCCGGCACCGATCTAAGGACATAACGACCATCCAGCGGACTTCCGCTTTCCTGAAAATACCGATCTCGTGCGTCTCGAACAGTAAGCTCTTGCATTGGGCCTCAACTAGATGCGGGCCATTAGTTGCCTAGCCGATGACGCGGTCAAGCACCGGCAATTGCGAGTCGCTATCCAAACTACCTCACAGGTATGTCGTATGGCGTTTCGCCGTTCGCTTGATACAAATGCCGCGGAAGCTCTTGCAGCTCTGATATGTCGCCACCATGCAACTTTATGATTTCGAGTTGAATGTTACGTAATGAGGGTCTTAACGTTCGATTTACCTTCGCAATATGAGGCTCAATCGCAGCGTCCCAATCAGCGTTTTTTGCTTTCTTATCTGCGATGATTTTTTCCCGTAACTCCACCTCAGTTTTCACAAGTTCCGCGGCGGTTCTAAGCCTTTCCAAGTGGTTGCTTCGCTCTTTGATCTCGTTTCCTTGCCAAATTTCCATACGTTGAAAATGCAACTGCCAAGCGGCAACGAACAATGCAACTGCTGCAAATATCAACTCCATCACCTTATCTCTTATTTTTATGAGATTCGCCCCAGCCCAAAGCCATCTGTTGCGTCACTCCACCAAATAATCTTCAGCTATGAAACGATCGAAATTTCACGATTCATTCTAAAACATCGATTCGCGGCCATAGGGTTAGCTCTCTCTGCATCTGTGAGTCCGCTCACAACATGAGCAGAGTTCAAGGGCCAACTCCGGGAATCCGCCACGCTGCGGCAAAAAGTAATTTTCAACCTGCTATTTGTGTTGCTTCTTGGTTGGTAATCAACGAACCGTCGAATACAGTAGCGACTAGCCCCGACTTACTTTGAGAACCCGATGAACCGAACCGTCCCTAAACTTGAATGTTGCCTTGCCATCACTTTTGGCCTACTGCTTTCGGCCTTGTCCAACACTGCTTACGCCAAAGTCCTGCATGAAGAGCGCTCGGTCTACACACGCATCATCGTTGAAGACAGCAACCGTCTGCGCTGTCTCAAATTCACGCTGAAACGCGAAGACAGCACTCAAACCTGCATCAACCTGAATTACCCCAGAAGAATGGTGTTTTCATATACCCAAATGTCCATGGCCAGCCTGCTGCTGAACCCAAACCCCGCCAGCGTGCTTATTGTCGGCTTGGGTGGCGGCACACTACCCATGGCGCTGCGTGACCTGCTCCCGGAGACTCGCATCGATACGGTAGAGATTGATGAGGCTGTGGTCCGGGTGGCCAAGGAGTACTTTGGTTATCAGGAAGACGAATACAATCGCGCCATCATTCAAGACGCTCGGGTGTACGGCAAACGCTCGGCCCTGCGGGGTCTGACCTACGACCTGATCATATTGGACGCCTTTAACGGCGAGTACATTCCCGAGCATTTGATGACCGTGGAATTTCTGGAAGAGATGCGAGCACTGCTCAGCGATGACGGGGTATTGGTCGCCAACACCTTTGCCAGCAGTCAGCTCTACGACTTTGAGTCCGCGACCTACGCGGCGGTATTTGGCGACTTTCTGAATTTTCGCGGGTCGTTCACCGGCAACCGAGTAATTTTAGTACCTCAGGCGAAGTTGCCAGCCGATCAGCGCGATGCCTTAGACATTCAAACCCTGCGGGCGCACGCGGCAGCTCTGCAAGACGGGCTTAAGCCCTATGGCGTACCCATTACGAAGTATGCTGGAACGCTGACGGCGTTGAGTACGAAAAAACCGGACTGGGATGCAGACACACGCCCGCTGACCGATCAGTTTTCGCCAGCGAACGTGCTCAGCAGTCAGTAATCTGAGTGACTCGCACTAACTGTCGCTCACCCATTGTCTTATTCGTCCAACGGCATAGACCGCAGTCAAGATAACACCAATAACGAATGTGCCCATGCCCAGAGGTAGTAAAAGGCTTTCGAGAAGTACACCTTCCTGATCGACATATTGGTAGAACCTATACTCTAGGGTCAAACACGCAGTTCCACCTAACAGACATAGAATGCCTGAACTGAGCAACCCGTACCTTTTGTCATTCTTAGCCATAGAACCCTCACATGCGTTTGCAACAGCAACATTGGATTCACCGTGTGAGCCCGCTCTTGCCAGAACAGCATCATTCGCCAGTGATGACGGGGCGGTAAATGGGGGGGCTTGGCTTTAAGTAAAAGATCGGCCGCGCCTGTGAAGAACATCACAAGACTGGCCAGTAGCCTGTGCTACCGGCCTCGATACCACCCTGCCGCTCGCCTACTGGTTTGCCCAGTATTCGTCTTTGAGCAAACGCTTATAAAGCTTGCCCGTGGGGTGCCGTGGCAGTTCGTTACGGAAATCGATACTGCGTGGGCACTTGATGCTGGACAGTTGAGAGCGGCAATAGTCGAGCAGCTCGACTTCCATTTCTGGCGTTCCCATGGACAAGTCGCGCAACTGGACCACCCCTTTCACTTCTTCGCCGAAATCAGGGTTTGGCACACCGAATACGGCCACATCCACCACGGCGTCGTGGGTGATCAGAGCGTTCTCGGCCTCTTGTGGGTAAATGTTCACCCCGCCGGAAATGATCATGAAGTGTTTGCGGTCGGTCAGGTACAGATAACCGTCTTCGTCCAAGTAGCCTACATCGCCCAGGGTTGACCAGCCCTGGGGGTGGCGCGAGTCGTTGGTTTTGCCTTCGTCTTTGTAATATTCGAAGGTGCCGCCGCCGTCCATGTAAATGGTGCCTGACTCGCCTACCGGCACTTCTTCGCCGTGTTCGTCGCAAATATGCAGCTCACAGGTCAGCGGCTTGCCAACGGATCCTTTGTGCGCCAGCCATTCTTCGGAGTTAAGCTGCACGAAGCCGTTGCCTTCGGTGCCTGCGTAATACTCGTAAATCACCGGCCCCCACCAGTCGATCATTTGCTCTTTGATGGGAATCGGACACGGCGCTGCGGCGTGAATGGCGCAGCGTAAGGAACTGACATCGTATTTCAGGCGCGTTTCTTCCGGCAACTTGAGCATACGCACGAACATCGTGGGCACCCACTGGCTGTGCGTGATCTTGTAACGCTCGATGCACTCGAGAGCGAATTCGGCTTCGAAGTGCTCCATCACCACCACGGGTACCCCAGTACGAATGCAGTTCATGGTGAAGGCCAGCGGTGCGGCGTGATACAGCGGTGCTGGCGACAGATAGATGGACTCGTCCGTCGCGCCATAAAGCACTTTCAACAGATCAATGCCTTCTTCAGCACCGTAATCCTGTTCCGGCAGCGGTCGCTTCACGCCCTTGGGATAGCCTGTGGTACCGGAGGAATACAGCATGGCTGCGCCTTCACTTTGATCGGCAATGGGCTGATCAGGCATGGCGGCGATGGCGTCTTCCCAGCTGGCAAAACCGTCGATGGTACCGTCGAGCATGTAGCACTGTTCAACCATGGGCATCTTGCCCACCAGCGGTTCCACCACCTCTTTGCGCGCATGGGAGGTAATAAATACCCGGGCTTCGCAGTTGTTCACAATGTAGTCCACTTCCTGCTGCTGCAGACGCCAGCTGATGGCAGTGAAGTAAATGCCAGAGCGTTGGGCTGCCCAGCAGATTTGAAAAAATCGTGGATGGTTCTCTAACAAAATGGCGATGTGATCGCCGCGCTGAAGGCCCAGCGAACGGAACAGCTGGGCTCCTTGGTTGGCAGTGGCTTCTAGTTCGGCAAAGGTCACCACGTCGCCGGTGTCTGCCATGATGTAGGCAGGTTTTTCCGGGTGTGCGGCTGCGATATCGGCTGGACTCATGTATTTCTCCCCAAAATAGTTCGTCGGTTGTTGCTGAAGTCGTGACGCTCGGCTGTGCAACAAAACACCGAGCGTACTTCAATTTTTCTAGTTGGAATCGGCATCCAGAGTTAAGGATACGGAGTTCATGCAGTAACGCAGTCCCGTAGGGGCAGGCCCATCTGGGAAGACATGCCCCAAGTGCGCATCGCAGCGGGCGCACAGCACTTCGATGCGGCGCATGCCCAAGGAATTGTCTTCACGGTTAATGACGGCGTCGGATTCCAGCGGTGCGTAGAAACTGGGCCAACCGCAACCGGCGTCGAATTTGGTGCCAGCATCGAACAGTGGACTGTCGCAGCATTTGCACAAGTAGGTGCCAGGACGCTCTTCATCCCAATACACTCCGGTAAACGGTCGCTCGGTTCCCGCTTGGCGGGCAACCGCGTATTCTTCCGGTGACAGTTGATTTCGCCATTCTTCGTCGCTTTTCACGACCTTTTCGATTTCTGTGCTCACATTGCCCCCTTTTTCTCCACTTAGTTGATGCTAAGCCAAAGGCAGCACCTTAGACTAGTGCTCTCGATCATTCTTCTGACATCGCCGATTGATGCCTAAGCGTGAAACAGCCTTTAGGAAAACGCATGAACCAGGTACAGCCGCTCCCATCACCCACGGGCACGATTCGCAAGTCGGATAAACTCGCCGATGTCTGTTATGACATCCGCGGACCGGTGCTGACCGCAGCCAATCAACTGGAGGCGGAAGGCCATCAGATTTTAAAGCTGAACATTGGTAACCCCGCGCCTTGGGGTTTTAGCGCACCGGAGGAAATCCTTCGCGATGTGGTTCGCAACATTCCCAACTCTGCGGGCTACTGCGACTCCAAAGGGTTATTCGCTGCGCGCAAGGCCGTGATGCAGTACTGCCAGCAAATCAATATCAGGGACGTGGACGTCGACGACATTTACGTCGGTAACGGCGTATCCGAACTCGTGGTGATGTCCATGCAGGCGCTGGTCAACGATGGCGACGAAGTGCTGGTGCCCTGCCCAGATTTTCCCCTGTGGAGTGCCGCAGTGAACCTGTGCGGCGGTAAGCCGGTTCATTACCTGTGTGATGAAGAAGACGACTGGCAGCCGGATCTCGCGGACATACGCAGCAAAATCACCCCCAACACGCGCGGCATCGTGGTGATCAATCCAAACAATCCTACCGGCGCGGTGTATTCACCTGAAATGCAGAAGGCGTTGATACAAATCGCGCGGGAACACGATCTGGTGGTATTTGCCGACGAGATTTACGACAAAATTCTTTTCGACGATCAGCAGTACATTCCGCTGGCGTCTTACGCAGACGATCTGCTGTTCATGACGTTCAGCGGTTTATCCAAGTCGTATCGGGTGGCGGGCTTCCGAACCGGCTGGATGATCGTCAGTGGTGCACGGGAACGTGCGGCAGACTTTATCGAGGGACTGAACATTCTCGCGTCCATGCGGCTTTGTTCTAACGTGCCGTCACAGCACGCTATTCAAACCGCCTTGGGCGGCCACCAGAGCATCTTTGAGCTCACCGCGCCCGGCGGACGTTTGTTTGAGCAGCGCAATGTGGCCTGGGAACTGCTGAACGAGATCGACGGCGTGTCCTGCGTGAAGCCCAAAGGAGCGCTGTATCTGTTTCCAAAAATCGACGCGGCACAATTCAACATTGAGGACGACGAGCGATTTATTTTGGATTTTCTGCTGGCGGAAAAAGTGTTGATGGTACAAGGCTCAGGCTTTCACTGGCCGACACCAGATCACTTTCGCGTGGTGTTCCTACCCCACACCGAGCAGCTGCACGAATCCATCGGGCGGCTAAAACGCTTTTTGACGACCTACCGGCAGTAACCGCGTCGGCCTAAGACGGATCGGGCAATGGCGTGTCGGGCAACAACGCGTCAGGCAACAACGTGTTGCTCACGCGATAAAGCAGGTAGTCGTCATAGCCGGCAAGCACGCTGACCAGTCCAGACAACGTGGCGTCCAAGGGCGCATCACCGGTATCCACCAGCAAGGGTCGTTGAGCCAACGTATCCAGCTTGCTGCGTGACCCCAGCACCGTGACATCCTGTTTCCAGTTAAGGCCTTGCATGACCTTTGGGCTCAGTTGCTGATTGCCACGCCCAAGCAAAAAACCCTGATGACGTGTGAAGCTGATCACCACATGCAGCGGATAATCGGTGCTCAACGTCAACAACTGCTCTTGAGTGGCGTTTTCTAAGGTACGCCCGTTGGGCATCAGCACATCGCATCCCAGCAGGGTGCCGTTTAAACCCAGCGCCTGCTTGATGGCCAAGTTTGTGCTGCCGGGGCCCAACACCAAGGCTTTGTCCTGATAGACTTCCGGATGATCGACGAAGTAACTGGCGATTTCCTGCACCACCAGTCCTTCGTCTTCCTTGCCGCCTACTTTCATCTGCTGCAGGTAACCGGCGGCCTCTGGCACCCAGAGTTCGCCATAGCGTTTGGTTACGACAGCGGCGCGGTTATCCGTCGTAGGACGTTGGGTGTTTGGCACATAGTCTCGAACGTCTCGAGCCATGCGACCGATCAGTTGACCCTGTACCAAGCCAACAACAACCTCCGCCGCCGCGACGGGGCTGATGGCGAAAACACCGCTGTGCATTTTGACCCCGGCCGGCAATCCCAGCACGCAGGTCTGCTCCGAAACCGAGGCAAGCACGTCTCTGGCGGTACCATCGCCGCCGACAAAGACCAGCAAATCGATGCCGCTGGCGCACAGTATCTCAATGGCTTGGCGAGTATCCGTCGCTGTCGAGTGTGGGTCGGGCGTGCCAAGCACTTGGGCCGATAAACCGGCAGCATTCACTGCATCAGCGCCCATGGCACCGCCCCAAGTCAGCCAAGTAATCGCCGGCGACTGCGCCGGCAGTCGCTGGGCTAAGGCGCGAAAAAAAACGGTCAGGCGCTCTGGGCCTCGCGGCACGCCGTGACGCTTTAACGCCTCGCGTTGCAGCACTGACCCGTCACTGCCCTGCAGACCCACCGCACCGCCAATACCAGCCATGGGGTTCACGACCAAGCCTATTTTTAGCGCGGAAGCTGCCAAGCCGGAATCACTCAACGTGTACCACCTCGCGTACCGCTTCGGCGATGGCCAATGAGGCCGTAAGCCCCGGCGACTCAATACCCAGTAAATCAATGCGGCCAGATACGCCGTGATCCTTGGGACCGCGAATCAGAAAATCGGCTGCAGCGCCCGGGCCATCAATTTTGGGTCGAATGCCCGTGTAGCCGGGCTGCAGTCGATCTTCATTCAGTCCCGGATAGTAAGCGCGTATGGCGTCGACAAAGTCCGCCCGCTTGCTGTCGTCAAAGGTGTAGTCCAGCGAATCAATCCAACGTACGTCCGGGCCGAACTTTACTTGCCCACCCAGATCCAGGGTGACATGAACCCCTAGACCGCCCTGTTCTGCCGTTGGGTAAACAAGCCGTCCAAAGGGCTGCGCTCCGGAATAGGTGTAGTAATGACCAATGGCGTAATGCGCCTTGGGCGACCCCGGGACGTTTTGAGCTAACTCTGGCGCATGCAGACCGCCGGCGTTGATCACCCAGTCCGCCGCCAGCGTCATTTGGTTGGTACGCACCAAGAGATCGTTGGCATGGTCAATGCCCTGCACGGTGTTCTGAAAGGCGATGAAGCCGCCATTGGCTTCGAGAATGCCTTGCAGACTGATCATGTAGGCATGGGAATCAACAATTCCCGTAGACGGCGACAAAGCGGCGCCAACGCCCATCACCTCGGGCTCCAAGGCGTTCAGTTCCGCCTGTCCAATCCAGCGTAAATCCGTCACGCCATTGGCGCTGGCTTGTGCAATGTACCCCTCCACCACCTGACGCTGTGCATCACTGGTGGCAACAATCACCTTGCCGCATCGTTTGTAGGGCACGGCGTAGGCATCGCAGTGTTCGTACAGCAGGTTTTTGCCGCGCACACAAAGCTCGGCCTTGCGACTGCCTTTGGGATAATAAATACCCGCATGAATGACTTCGGAGTTGCGCGAACTGGTCTCAGTACCAATGGCCGAATGCTGTTCCAGCACAATCACCTCACGCCCGGCCGCAGCAAGCTGTGCCGCAACGGCCAAACCCACTACCCCAGCACCGATCACAACGCACTCGACTTTGTCTGTCATTGAACGGCTCCGATCTGGTCATCGGGAGCGTTGCTCGCTTTTGCCGAACCCTCGACCAAAGACATTTTGAGTAAGCTCAGGCGCTGCAGAAACCGTTGAGCCCGTTCGCCCGAGGCGCTGGTCAGCCAGGCCTGCAACGAAACGTCGTAGGCATCCAGCGCAGCGGAGAAGGCCTCAACATCGGCCTCCAAGTTATCAGCGCTGGGTCGAAACTCAAGCCCCACCGCTGCTGCAAAGGCACGCTCGAGACTTTGAGTTTTCAGCTCTGCAGAAAAAAAGGCGTCCTGCTGTTCTGCACTGCGCGGGCCGCAAATATACTCGTAGCCAAAGTCTTCTTGCTGCCGACGCCGTGGGCCGGCGATACACCAGTGGGCAATCTCATGAAGGGCCGATGCGGGAAAGTCTTCTCGAAACACTAGCTTGGCAGGTTCGCCGCCTTGAGATGGCCGGTAAAGGGGTTCCTCGGCACCACCCACCAATACCGTGTCAAAGGACGCAAAACAGTCCTCAAACGCGCTGGCGATAGACCCCGCCAACGCCTCATCTGTGATGGTCCTTTGGGCATCCACAGCCGCTAACCGCCCTTCCGAATCCAGATCTGCAGAACGCTGCTGTCGTTCTGCCAGCCCTCTCGATCAATCTTGAGGTAGTCGTGCTTCATGAACTGGCAAAAATGCTGCAAATCCCGCTCGGTGGTCGGGTCCGTTGCCAGCACATGCAGCACATTGCCTTGGGCAAGCCCGCGAAGTGTATTCTTAACCAGCATCAGAGGTTCCGGGCAGCGCAGTCCGCGCGCGTCGAGTTGAGTGTCGTATTCCACCAAGCATCCCCTGTTGATCAGCGTGAGATGTTAGGCCACTTGGCACGGGATTCACACCAAGTCCCAGACACAAAACCTCGCTGTCCCTGCGACGAATGGGTGCATTCCGCGAAAAGTTTCTGCAGCATTCCCACTATGAGTTATCCCTTGCACTGTCCAAGCCCTCGCTACCGCCCGCGCATAATGCGCGGGCTACTGGTTGCCTTGGTGTCTTGGTGCCTCGCAGCACATGCCGCAGAGCCATCACCGACTCCGACGGACACGCGGCCAGCAGACTCGGTTGATCGAGGGCTACTGGAAAGGTGTGCATCTGCCGACGCGCCTAAACAACCCATGACCGGTGAAGCGCCCGACAATGTCGCCACTCAGTTGCTGTTGACCATTGAGCGTACGAAAACGCCGGAGTTGCAGGAAAAATTGATCGGTGCCTATCGGCGCTATCTGGGCTGTCCGGCTGACCCAGAGCCGCCCGAAACACCAGCCGCGCCCTAACGCCGCGGGCGAATCTCGACCACCTCACCGACAACGCGGTCGGGCTCAATGGCATACCATTCTTGCAGTGACACTTGGTGGGTTTTCGACAATTGGTCGCACAGTTCATAAAACGGCGGGCGGCCAGGATCGGTGATGACGATACGTTTGGTACCGTTTTTGAGCGCTCGATTGACCAGAAGCTTCAGGGGTTTTACGAGGTTGTCCCAGAAACAAATATCACTGCCAATAATGACTTGGTGCTGCCCCAACAAAGGCCCGGTCAACCGAGTAAAGTCCGAGCATTTGTTCGTGAGTTTCACCGAGTTGATTTCAGCAAAAACATCAACATAGGGAAACACCGCTGGATCGAGATCTACCGCTGTGACCTTTGACCCGTAGTGATGGGCACAGAAAACCGAGCTAGCCCCCCACCCGCAGCCCAGTTCCATAACCTTGCGTCCCTTGGCCGGCGGATTTTCCTGCAGGTAGTCCATCAGCAGAAACGCCGAGCCCCAGGTTCGTGTGCCGTGAACGTTCGGTTGATACCGGCGCTTCAGCGCTTTGATCAACCGGTGGGAATCTTGCAGAAGAAAAATGCCGTAGGCGAAATCGATGTGTTCTTCTGGGAGCCGTTGAAGCTTGGGCATGAATTGAACCTTTGCCGCGTGTTGGTTGAAAAGACAGCGTTGCGAGCAGACTGCTGCCGCACCTCATCCTCGCCGGCGCCAGTATGAATCAGCCAACAAGAGATTGTTGCCGTTTTATCGACATATTTTCACCACCGGCATCATCTGCAAAGGAATTTCACCCACGCCAGACATTGTCTAGCTTTTACTTCACGTGCGGCACGACGGAGGCGGCTGAATACCTTGCAGCAGGTGGATTTGCCCCCATTCTAGTCGGGTCTCAAAAGCGGTGCTCTTTTGCTTGCACGCCAAGCTGCCTGTAGACTTTGCCGCCCAAAAAGTTGAGACAGCGGCCTTTGCACCGCCCTTATTAAGCAGCCACAACAGGAGATCCTGTGAGCAATTCCAGTGTTGATGATCTAGTCGAAGCCGGCAGCGAGTACCACGCCGGATTCGTCACTGACGTAGAGTCAGAGACGCTTCCACCGGGGCTGGATGAATCTGTTGTGCGCTACATTTCTGCGCAAAAGAAGGAGCCTGAATGGCTGACCGAGTGGCGACTGAAAGCCTTTGCTCAGTGGCAGGAAATGCGGGAACCCAAATGGGCCCACGTGCACTATCCACCCATCAACTTTCAAGACATTTCCTACTATTCAGCGCCCAAGAGCCAGACAGACGGCCCCCGGTCTTTGGACGAAGTCGATCCCGAACTGCTGCGCACCTATGAGAAGTTGGGGATTCCTCTGCACGAACAGGCGGCCCTTGCGGGCGTCGTACCGGATCCCGCCGCATTTGGCACACCTGCTGGTGCCAACGTCGCCGTAGACGTGGTTTTTGACAGTGTGTCCATCGCGACAACATTCAAAGAAACCTTGGCCGAAGCCGGCGTGATTTTCTGCCCGATCTCCGAAGCCGTGCACAGCCACCCCGAACTGGTGCAACGATACCTCGGCTCGGTCATTCCACAGCGCGACAACTACTACGCCGCGTTGAACTCTGCGGTTTTCAGCGACGGTTCTTTTGTCTACATTCCAAAAGGTGTGCGTTGCCCCATGGAACTGTCGACGTACTTCCGTATTAACGAGCGGAATACCGGGCAATTTGAACGCACCCTGATCATTGCCGATGAAGGCTCACATGTAAGCTACTTAGAAGGCTGCACCGCCCCCATGCGTGATGAAAACCAGCTGCATGCCGCGGTCGTGGAACTGGTAGCCATGGGCGACGCCCAGATCAAATATTCCACGGTACAAAATTGGTACCCCGGTGATGAAAACGGCAAGGGTGGCATTTACAACTTTGTCACCAAACGCGGACTCTGTGCCGGATCGAGAGCAAAAATTTCTTGGACTCAGATCGAAACCGGTTCCGCCATTACTTGGAAATACCCCAGTGTCGTGCTGCGGGGCGACGACTCTGTGGGCGAGTTCTACTCGGTGGCCCTGACCAACAATCGTCAGCAGGCGGATACGGGTACTAAGATGATCCACATGGGCAAGAACACGAAGAGCACCATCGTGTCCAAGGGCATCAGTGCCGGCGGTAGCGAAAACTGCTACCGAGGCTTGGTGCGCATTTCACCAACCGCGCACAACGCGCGTAACTTTACTCAGTGCGACTCGTTGCTCATTGGCGATCAGTGCGGAGCGCATACGTTCCCCTACATCGAGAACAAAAATAACTCGGCCACGATTGAACACGAGGCGAGCACATCGAAGGTCAGCGACGACCAGCTGTTTGCGTGTCAGCAACGCGGCATCGAAACCGAACAGGCAGTCAGCATGATCGTAAACGGTTTCTGCAAAGAGGTGTTTCGTGAACTGCCAATGGAATTTGCCGTCGAGGCAGGAAAATTATTAGAAGTCAGCTTGGAAGGTGCTGTTGGATGAGTCTACTCAATGTATCAGACCTGCACGCAAGCGTTGTTACAGACGACGGACCCCAACCCATTCTGAAAGGGCTCACCCTTGAGGTAAAGCCCGGTGAGGTGCATGCCATTATGGGGCCTAACGGATCTGGCAAGTCCACCTTGGCTAATGTGTTGTCTGGACGCCCCGGATACATCGTAGACAGCGGCACCGCGACCTTAGACGGACAAGGCCTGCTGGAACTAGAGCCCTTCGAGCGCGCCCAGCTCGGTCTGTTTTTGGCTTTCCAATATCCGGTAGAAATTCCCGGCGTCAGCAACATGGAATTCCTCAAGGCAAGCATCGATTCCCTTGCCCGCGCCCGAGGTGAAGAACAGCCCAATACGGCCACCTTTATGAAACAGGTACGGGAATTGGCAGGATCGTTGGATCTGGACCCAGCCTTTCTCAAGCGCGGGGTGAACGAAGGCTTCAGCGGCGGGGAAAAGAAGCGCAACGAAATCATGCAGTTGCTTCTGCTGCAGCCCAAGCTCGCGCTGCTCGATGAGACCGACTCGGGTTTGGATATCGACGCGCTCAAAGTCGTTGCGGAAGGCGTCAACCGTTACCGCAGTGCGGAAAACGGTGTGGTGCTGATCACCCACTATCAGAGGTTGCTCGATTACATCGTTCCAGATTTCGTACACGTGCTGTCCAACGGTAAAATCATCGAATCCGGAGATAAGTCTCTGGCGTTGGAACTGGAAGCCAAAGGGTACGCATGGCTGACTTAACACTGCCTACGACATTGGCGACTCCGGACTGGCTCGCGGACCTGCCTGACGCTGGCTCTCTGCCCGAGGTTCTGGAGCAGGCGCTCAACAGCCCTGCCCATCGGGAGCGCTGGAAGTACACCAAGCCGGGGCCCTTTGTCGCCGCAACGCAGCTTCCGATGATCGATCCGGACATCAGCGGTGAAAGCCAAAACGGCGTTGCGTTAAACCAATCGATTGATGCACCGCTCGCGGGTTTCGATCTGGATCAAGCGCCGGAAGCCATCGCTCGCCTATGTTATGCCGACCATGTCATGACGCTCGATGTTTCGGCATCGACCGACGAACCCATTGTTATCAACCACGCCGGCAACACGAGACCCATGTTGATTCGCGTCGCCGCCGGCGTCAGCCTCACGCTGCTGGAGAGTGCGGACGCCAGTGATGACGCCCAGCAGTCGATCTGGATTGATCTGGCACCCAACGCCCGAGTGGAGCATTCGCGCAACGCATTGAACGATGCTCCCTCACATTGGCAGTACCTGAACGTGCGTTTGCAGGCCGGCGCGCACTATCAGCTGAACAATCATGTGGCCGGATGCGGTTCCCGTCGACAAGACATTCATATCATCATGGACGGACAAGGCGCGGAAGCCACGCTAGTTTCTGCGGGTAAAGTCGATGGCAAAATGGCGCTGGACCAACAGGTAACCCTAGAACACAGGCAACCTCGCGGCCAAAGCAAACAAACCATCCACAACATTGTGGCCAATGGTGGCAAATGCACGTTCAATGGACGCATCCACATTCACGAGGGTGCTGCGGGAACCGACGCCCAGCTGTCGAACAAAAATTTGGGTATGGGCGAACACGCGACCATCAACACGAAGCCCGAACTTGAAATTTACACCGACGACGTCAGTTGCTCCCATGGCGCAACCGTCGGCACCATTTCCCAAGACGCGCTGTTTTATCTGACCAGCCGCGGCATCGATCGAACCGCCGCAGAAGCCCTGCTGAGCCAAGGTTTTCTGCGCCAATGCATTGATGGTCCATTAGCGGATCAAGCACTTACCGCTCTCGTAGGCAGAGCCAGAGAAGAATCATGAACATTCGTGACGAGTTTCCCATCCTGACACGCAGCAGTCGAGGGAAGCCCTTGGTCTATCTGGACAACGGGGCGACTACCCAAAAACCCGAGTCGGTGATCAATGCCGTCACCAGCTACTATCGCCAGCACAACGCCAACGTGCACCGGGCGGCTCACGAGCTGGCCGAGGAAGCCACCGCACTGCTGGAAGACTGCCGCAACAAAGCCCAAGCGTTTGTGAACGCAGCCCATCGCGAAGAAATGATCTTTACGCGAGGCACCACCGAAGGCATCAACCTGGTCGCCCAAGTGATCGCCGAGCGCGTCAAAGCCGGTCAGGACATTGTGATCAGTCAGCTGGAACACCACTCGAACATTGTGCCTTGGCAGCTCTTGGCTCAGCGCACCGGGGCGAACATCAAGGCCATCGACATCACTGAAACTGGGGACCTTGACCTTGCCCACGCAGCAGACCTCATCACAGACAACACCGCCTTGGTAGCGATTACCCATATCAGCAACGGCCTCGGGTCAATGATCCCTGTAACCAAGCTCATTGAACAAGCCAAACAGGCAGGCGCTCTGACCCTGGTGGATGGTGCCCAAGCCGTACTGCACGCGACCATAGACGTGCAGGCACTTGACTGCGATTTCTACGTTTTCTCAGGCCACAAAATGTTTGCCCCAACCGGTATTGGCATTTTGTACGGTCGCTTGGCCCTGCTGAACGAACTGCCACCATGGCAGGGCGGCGGCGAGATGATTGACCACGTCAGCATTGAATCCAGCACCTATCAACAGGCGCCCTTCCGCTTCGAGGCGGGCACACCCAACATTGCAGGCTGTGCTGGATTAGGCGCAGCCTTTGATTACATCGCGAAACTGCCCATGAAGATGCTGATCGAACAAGAAGCCGCACTGGTGCGTAAGGCTCTGTCTGGACTGAAACAAATTCCGGGATTGCGCCTGGTCGGTGAGCCCGCGGAGCGGGCGTCCGTGATATCGTTTTTGCTCGACGGTAGTCATCCGAACGATGTCGGCACCCTACTCGACCAACAAGGCATCGCCGTGCGCACGGGCCATCACTGCAACATGCCTTTGATGACTCGATTGGGTATCCCTGGCACCGTGCGGGCATCCTTTAGTCTGTACAACAACGAAGACGACGTGGATGCACTTATAAACGGTGTGGCAAAAGCCGCGACTTTTCTTTAAACAGAGCCCACGTCATTGAGATATCGATTATGAGCACACCGCAAATTACCGTTTCAGAACGCGCTCAGGAGCATATTCGTGTTCAGGTGCAGCAAACACGCACCAATTTTCTACGATTAGGCGTCAAAGAGAGCGGCTGCAATGGCTTTATGTATACGCTGGATTTTCTCGAATCTGCCGAATCCGACGATCACTTACTCGAAGTAAACGATGGCGTCACCGTTTGCATCAAGGATCAGGATCTACCCTTGGTCGATGGTACGGAAATCGACATGGTGACCCAAGGCTTGAACTCCGCCTTGGTGTTTAAGAACTCAAATGCCACCAGCTATTGCGGTTGTGGTGAAAGTTTCGCCTTGGTTGACGAGGCTGAAGAGTCCGATGGCGGCACGACCGCTGCATCCGATCTCGCCACCGACGCCACTCGGTCGACATAAACCGTGGAAAGACGCATTGTCACCACAACTCGAGACTGCCCGGGCCGGTTAGTGCCTACCGGCGACCCTGTCACAATTCCCGCTGGAGCCTTTATTACTCTGACACAGACATTGGGCGGCAGCTTTACTGTCATCGTAAACGGCAACATGGCCCGTATCGCCGGCGCCGATGCCGACGCCATTGGCTTGACCGTGGAACCCTTGACCTTTGAGCCTAGCGGCAAGCCTACGGAAGTCGATGTCGACCACATTTGGCATGCTCTGCGTTCGGTGTATGACCCTGAAATACCGGTGAACATAGCGGATCTAGGCCTCATCTATGCCGTTAAGATCGATGCAGCCCACGCCGCAATCGACATGACGCTGACCGCGCCGGGTTGCGGCATGGGCCCAGTGCTGATCGAAGAGGTAAAGGATCGGGTGCGGCAAGTACCAAACTTGACCGACGTTGATGTTGCGTTGGTTTTCGATCCACCTTGGTCGCGAGACATGATGAGCGAAGAAGCGCAGCTTGAACTGGGAGTGTTTTGAGAGTGACCCTAGATGAGTTACTGGACACCTTTGAATTCTTCGACGATTGGGAAGACAAATACCGTTTCATCATAGATCTGGGGAAGGAACTGCCCGGCTTGCCGGACACCGACAAAACCGACGCCCATCTGATTCGCGGCTGTCAAAGCCAAGTGTGGCTGACTTACGAATCCACTGACGAGCTGCTTCGGTTCAACATGGACAGTGACGCCCACATCGTTCGCGGGTTGATCGCGGTTGTTTTGATTGCGATCCAGAACCGGAGCGGGGCTGAAATCCAACGGCTGGACATTGAGGGCATCTTCGGCCAGCTGGATCTGCTAGCTCACCTGTCCGTCACTCGAGGCAATGGATTACGAGCCATGGTGAGCCGCATCAAAGAGGTCGCACACAGGCACACTGATTAGTCAGTCCCGACAGGGCCTCCCTGCAAACGCTGAAACCGCTCCCAATCTTCCGGTCGATCCACGTCCCATAACGTGTCTAGCAAGGTCACCGACAGCTTCATTTGTTCTGCCCGCTCTAGCGTCTGCGCGAGCACTTTGTCGCTGCCCCAGGCAATGTCCGTAAACAATTTCGCATCAACCTGCTTACAGCCGATAAGCACATAGCCACCGTCTTCCGCAGGACCCAGCACCAAATCCGATGACCTCAGTGCCATGTGTGCCTCACGAATATATTCTGCGGTCATGATAGGGCAATCCGTGCCAATCAAAACAGCCTGATCTGCGCCGTCCGCCAACGCAGATGCCAGTCCATGCAGCATCTTTTCTCCTAAGTCTCCGGCTGCTTGCCGGTGCAACGGCAGAGCGAATCGATTCGCCCATAGATCCAGCGCAGGGTGCGCGACCGCACCCCATAGGGAGACCCGATACTCCGCTTCGGAATCCCCAAGTTCAGCCGTCATGCCCAACGTTCGCAGGGCGAGCATTTCCTGCGCGGCTGCCGCCTTGTCGGCACCCAGGGCAGGGATCAAACGGGTTTTGCTCACCCCGGCCTGGGGAGCCTTGGTGAATACCAGCACAGCTGGGCTCATGTCCGCCTACCCGACTGGTTCCCATAGTATTCGTCGTAGAGCTTGTCTGCGCTCGAACCAAAAAAGTAACGCAACCGCCACAGCCACATGCGGGCAATAGTCCGCCAAAACCCATCTCGCTCCCAACGCTCGCCGCTGGTGCCGATACGGATATCGGGGGCTAAGAATCCTCCCTGACGGCGCAACAATTTGCTGACTTCGATGTCTTCCATCAGTCGTTGAGATGGATACCCGCCCACCTGCTGAAGCACGCTGCGATGAAAAAACATCCCCTGATCGCCCGTACATATTTGCGTCAAACGCGACCGCCAGTTCATCGCTCGAGCCACCCACACTAAACCTGCGTGATGACCAAGGAGTTGAATATCGAAGCGACCCCACACCGGCTGTCCTAAAGACGCCAATGTCTTGAGATAGCCCAAGGCTTGGTCAACCCCAGCACTGTCCGCATGCAGTACCCAAATCATATCGCCCCGAGCGTGCTCGATACCCCGGGCAATTTGTCCGCCGCGAGACGGTGACGCAAAGATCCATTTTAAATTATCAGTTAGAGGCCCGGGCTGACTGCCGCCCAACGCTGGGCTCTCCGCCTGAACCACGATCACCTCGCAATCGGTATCCTCCAGCGCGCCCAGCAGGTCAGCAAATATCGGCGACACTGTCGTCACTGGCACCACGACCGACACCGGCAAGGAGGTTGGAGCGGAAGGCGTGTTGGCTGAGAGGTTTTGCATGACATCGCAAGTGTGACTCGACCCAGCCCAAGCGGCAACGACCACAGAAAAGATCTGCGGCCACGAGTGATTAAATGGGCCACCGACATCACTGCAACAAAGATCACGTCGCAATAGCCTTCGCAAACTCACACCGACCCTGTAGAGTTTCGGGTTTTCGGGAGAGAACTATGTACAAAGAATACAAGGCTGCTTGGGCGCAGCTAACCGCCCCGGGCGCTGATTTTGAAGTTGTGACAGCCAACGTTCGCGGCAACGACATACGCACCTATGCCAACGCGCCCGGCAGTCTGAGAGATCTTTGGCTGAGCACTACCGCTTTCGCAGACCGTGACTATTTGGTTTATGACGACGAGCGCCTAACCTACGGCGAAACCCATCAGCGGGTTGCCTCTCTCGCGAACTGGCTCATCGAGCAGGGCGTAAAGCCCGGAGATCGGGTCGCGATTGCCATGCGAAACTACCCCGAGTGGATGCAGGCCTACTGGGCAACCATGTCCGTGGGCGCCGCCGTTGTTGGGATGAACGCTTGGTGGATCGGGCCAGAAATGCTCTATGCCTTGGAGGACTCCACGCCGAAAGTGATGATTCTCGACAAAGAGCGACTGGATCAATTAGGGGAGCATCGTGCCAAAGTCAGCGACATCAAACTGGTTGGGGTACGTTTCCCAGAGCCCGAAGCTGATGTAACACCTTGGAGTGAGGTTGTTGTCGGTGATGGCTCGCTACCCATGCTCGACATTGATACCGACAGCGATGCCTGCATTTTTTATACCTCAGGCACGACAGGCCGCCCAAAAGGCGCACAACTTACTCACAGAGGTTGCGTGAGCAATGTCTGGAGCATGCTCTTTTCTGCCGGACTACAGCGCACCTTGGCCATCCAAAAAGGCTTGGTTAATGCCGACGACGAACCGCCTATTGGCTGCAGTTTGGTGACCACGCCGCTCTTCCATGTGACCGCGAACAATTGTGCAGCTCAGGGCACTACATTGGGCGGCGGCAAGCTGATCCATATGTACAAGTGGGATGCGGGTGAAGCGCTAAAACTGATCGAGCGCGAGCGTATTACCGCCGTGAGCGGCGTACCGGTCATGGCGCGAGAGATCATTTCTCATCCAGACTTTGCCACAACGGACACATCAAGCTTGATGACTCTCGGCGGTGGCGGTGCTCAGCTACAGCCAGACTTGGTTGGCAAAATCGACGAACAAGTCGCAACCGCTCGGCCCAATACAGGCTACGGTATGACCGAAACCTGCGGCATCATCACATCGATCAGCGGCGATCACTTTGTCGATAAGCCCGCTAGCTGCGGCCCGGCCATGCCTGCCTTTGAAAGCAAGATCGTCAACCCCGACTCCCACGAAGAAATGCCTGCGGGCGAACCGGGTGAACTGTGGGTTCGCGGCGCACACGTCATCCGCGGTTATCTGAATCGGGAAGACGCCACGGCCGAAACCATCATCAACGGATGGTTGCGCACCGGTGACATGGCTCGCAAAGACGAAGACGACTTCATCTACATTGTGGATCGGATCAAGGACATGGTGTTGCGCGGCGGCGAGAACATCTATTGTGCAGAGGTCGAAAGCGCCATCTTCGATCACGCCGACGTCGCAGAATGCACGGTGTTTGGTGTGGCCGATGATCGCCTCGGCGAGGAAGTGGGTATCGCCGTCTTCTTAAAGCCAGGTGCAACCGCGTCGGCGGACACTCTGCGTGATCACTGCGCCACGCAACTGGCCAAATTCAAGGTGCCACGTTACTTCTGGTTTGTTGAAGAAGCCTTACCTCGCAACGCATCAGGTAAATTTCTGAAGCGCGAGCTACGCGACTCTTTGGACGTCAAAGACGCTCACTAAACCCTGAGCAACACGACTCGACAGGCTGTCTTGGCAACCTGTTGCGTCTATGCCAAGAAGCTAGTCATCAAACAGATTGCTGTACAGTTCGCGCAGCTTGTTCTTTTGCACCTTACCCATGGTATTGCGCGGCAGCTCTGGCACATTTACCACCTGCTTAGGCTGTTTAAATCGGGCCAAACGGGAACCTAGGGCCTGCTCAATGTCCTGAAGCGTGACCTCTGCCCCCGAGGCGACCACCACCGCCACCACCGCCTCACCGAAATCACGATGTGTCACACCAATTACCGCGGACTCCGCCACCTCCGGCATCTCGTCCAGCACACCCTCGACTTCCTTGGGATATACGTTATAACCGCCGGAAATGACCAAATCTTTTGAGCGACCAACAATGCTGAGCCGCCCGCCGGCATCCTGCACTCCCAAATCACCAGTGATGAAAAACCCGTCTTCGCGCAATTCTTCGGCGGTTTTTTCCGGCATCCGCCAGTATCCCTGAAACACATTGGGGCCAGCGACTTCGATCATGCCGACCTCGCCCGAGGGCACGGGTACACCAACCTCATCCGCGACACGCACCTGCTGCCCAGGCAGCGCATAACCGACGGTTCCGGCAACTCGCTCACCCTCCAGGGGATTGCTGGTGTTAATAATGGTTTCACTCATACCGTAACGCTCTAAAATCCGATGTCCGGTTCGCTGTTCCCATTCAGCGAAGGTTTGCTCGGTCAGCGGAGCAGAACCGCAGATAAATACCCGCATATGAGCGACAGAATCTTGGTTCAAATCCTGCCGATCCAACAGTCGGGTATAAAACGTGGGCACACCCATCATGACCGTAGCGTCGGGCAGCCGAGCCATGACCTGAGACGGCTCGAATTTCTCCATAAAAATCATGGGCGTACCATTAAGTAGCGCGCAGTGGCTGGCAATAAATAAACCATGCACATGAAAGATGGGCAGCGCATTCAGCAGGACGTCGGAGCCTTGCCAGCCCCACTCATCACTTAATGAGCGGGCGTTCGAGGACAGATTGCCATGACTGAGCATTGCCCCCTTGGAGCGACCGGTGGTTCCTGAGGTGTATAAAATCGCCGCGAGGTCACTGCTTTCTCTCGGTTGGGTCTCGGTGGACTGCGGGACTTTTTCCCGGGCATCGCCGGGCCCAAATACCAATAGCTGCCGAGCATTAGCCGTTCGCAACTGGGCACAGGCCACATCCGTACGAGCCTGGTCGCCCACATAGAGTGCCGGTTCGGCGTCGCTGACAAAGTAATCGAGCTCGGTCTCGGTATAGGCTGTATTCAAAGGGACATACACCAAGCCCAACTTTAGGCAGGCCAGATACAGGGCCAAATTTTCCGCCGACTTCTGTACCTGCACGAACACGCGATCACCCGGCTGTACGCCAAAAGTCCGCAACTCACATGCAGCACGGTTGATGTGGTAAACAAGATCCCGATAGGTCCAATCATCTCGATCATCGAGCATCAAGGCGGTCTGACCGGCATTCGACTCAAACGCTCGCTCAAGCTCAGCAAAAAAATTACCCACGACTTGCTCCCCTAACGTGTGACGATCCAAAACCCATGCACACCAACCAGACATCTTCGCCAAACACTAAAAACGCGAGCGCGATTATCAAAGTGACTGGGGCTGAGTTAAAATGTCCCAAAACCAAAACACTGAAGCGTCATGATACCCGAGCCCTCTTTTACTATCCCTAAGTTGTCGCCGGGGTTTAAAGCCAACATTACATTACCAGGCAGCAAGTCTATTGCCCTGCGTCAGTTGGCCATAAGCGCACTGGTTACAGGCACCAGCCGTATCACGGGTATTCCTGAATGCGACGATACCGATGCGATGATCGACTGTCTCAAAGCACTCGGCGTCACCATTGAAACGCAGGGGCGTTCCCTTCTTGTCACGGGTCCGATGGATTTCGGTTCCCAGGCCGTGGCACTCAATGCCCGAATGAGCGGCGCGTCTACTCGCCTACTGATTGCTCTTGCGGCGCTGCGCACCGGCACCACGCTGATCGACGGCCACCACTCCTTGCGCATTCGGACCAACGCACCTCTATTTGACGTGCTGCGCCGGCACGGCTGCCAGATCGAAAGCGCAGACGGCGGGCTCCCAGCCACCATTCGCGGCCCAATTCATGTGCAAGACACGCTGCACATCGACGGCTCGCTATCAAGCCAATACATCACCGCCTTGATGGTCATTGCACCAGTGCTAGCTCGCCGCCAGGGCCAAGACCAGCAGGTCATACACATCGATGGTGATCTGGTCTCTCGCCCCTACATCGACATCACGCTGAACGAGATGAGCAAACGATCTGTCGTTGGCCACTGGGCGAGCCCAGAGACGCTGCGCATTCCCGCCGCAAGCTATCCCGCCGGCAGTTACGTGGTTGAGGGTGATGCTTCCGCTGCAAGCTATTTTTCAGCCTTGGCAACACTGCATCACGGCACCGTGACTCTCACCAATCTGGACGCAACCAGCGTTCAAGGTGATTACGGGTTTTGCCATATCATGGCGTTGCTCGGTGCCACCGTTGAGCGGCAAGGTATGACACGTATTAGCGGACCAGAGCAGCTCAGTACGCTTGCGCGTATCGACATGCAGGAAATGCCCGATGTCGCCCTGACGCTGATCGCCATGGCTCCGCTATTACCAGCACCGATTGAAATTACGGGCCTGCAGTCTTTGCACCACAAAGAGTGTGACCGCCTAGAGTGTCCGGCCAGGGAACTAAAGGCAATGGGCGTATCGCTGAGTACCACCCACGCCAGCATCGCTATTGAGCCGCTGCTGCAGAGAACGCCATCTGCACACCGTCTAACCACATACCACGATCACCGCATGGCCATGGCCTTCGCTACCCTGGGAAGTGCCTTGGGTACCTTAAGCGTCGATGACAAAAGTGTTGTAAACAAAACCTACCCCAATTTTTGGGAAGACTACCGCAGCCTACAGACGTAGGATCGGATAACTGAACTCACTGGGGAGGATATTGTTCATGTCAGAATCAACCAGCCAAATGGGTGTTTTCGACACCATGTACAACTGCCGGGCCATGCGTCGTTTGGACTCCCGTGAAGTACCCGAAACGCTGCTGCGGGATCTCATCAGCGCAGCGAACCAGGCACCCTCCGGGTCCAATACCCAAGGCGCACGCTGGATCGTCGTGCGCGACGCCGACACAAAGCAACAGCTCGCAGAATTGAATCGGCAAGGCGTCGACACCTATCTGGCGCCACTGATCGACAATCCGGGCAGTCTGTCTCATCAGAGCGGGGACAAGCGCAAGCGGATGGTCGACGCGGTAGTCTGGCAGAGGGATCATATGCACGAGATTCCTGCGTTGATCATCGCTTGTATGGATTTCGGCGCACCGGCGACCAACGACATGATCGCCCGAGGCAACGGCTCGATCTGGCCAGGCATTCAAAACCTACTCCTTGCCGCACGCGCTTTAGACCTAGGTGCCGCACCCACCACACTGGCGCTAAACGACCGTAAAGCCGTTGCCGAGACTCTGAACTTGCCAGATTCCATGGCGGCCTACGCGCTTATCCCGGTCGGCTACCCACTGGGCACATTCGGGCCCGTCTCACGCAAACCCTTGGAAGAGATCTTGCGTTTTGACAAGTGGTCTGACTAGAAACTCTATTCGTCCGCCGTAATGCGGCTATGGTGATCAGAGACATCTTGTTACCATGGCCCAATGGCTCCGTAGTTCAATGGATAGAACGATCGCCTCCTAAAAATTGGGTCACCAGAAGGGAAACCACTGGTGAGAAGCATTCAAATTCGGGGAAACCTGCACTTAGAAATGGCATTGGTCATTCCTAAGCATGGCAATCCCGAGCCAAGCCAGGCGCACCTCCGGCGTTTGGAAGGTGTAGAGACTTGACGGATGCAACCTAACGCGCATATCGCGCCACGGTTATGAGAAAGTCCAGACCACAAACGCCGCAAGGCGGCTGTGAAAGCAGTAGCGGGTATGAAGCGATAGATACAGGTTCGACTCCTGTCGGGGCTACCAACCCACTCCATCGGCTAATCCTTGCCTTACTTGCCTTAAAAGAACCCATGGAAAACCTTCCGTTTTTCGCAAAAACCAAGTCAACCATTAATAATCAATCGCGGGCAACGCGAGCTCTGTGAAACTACTCGATCGAGAGCCCCAATATCAACGGGTCCTCACCCTGAAACGATCGGTTTACAACCCCATAAGTCAAATGTTATTCATCGGATAACAGATACCGTTGGTCGGTAGGTAAGCGTCAAAACTTCCCGCCTTTGATACCTTTTCACTCATGGGCGGCGCATTTGACACAGACACGTAAACTTCCTTCGGATGCTCGAGGGGTACTCAACCTTGGTCGAGGTTTCTTCAATCACAGGCATTTCAGCCAACTATCTGTCTCAGTTAAAAGGTGGAAAGCGAATTGGTCATGTCACGGCGCGCCGCCTCGAGCAAGGCATGGGGCTTCAGTCTGGCTGGCTTGACCTTGACCATACCGAAAACACAACAATTACGTTAAGTGAACACGAACTTGGACATCAGTCTCTAAAGCTTGGCCTTTCAGCTAAGATGCGTCTGCTGTAAAAGCTCGCCGCATCGCTCCCAGATTAACCCCCCTTTTAAGAAGCAGCTGCAGATACCGACATGACAAAAAAAAGCCTGTGGATAATCTTTAATCGTGAAACGGGATTGATCGTCGAACGGTTTGGTCGGCATGGCTCCAAAGCCGCGGCCCAGGTGATGCTTGAGGAGTATTTGGACGCATTCGCTGTGGACGTGCGAGACACCTTCGAGGTTAGACAACAGCCCGCCCTTGATGAGACTGAATGCACCCCCGTCATCTGAGCAAATCAATCGACTCCACTTGCACCAAACAGGTGTGCGCACTCGGCCCTTGAGCCAACCTTGATGTGCCCTTGTCCCGAGTCAGTACGTTTGGGTTACCATTCTGCTCTACACCGCTCTCCGGACACGGCTTAAACCAAGCTCCAGTGGGCAAGGTTACCGTGTCTTTACGTTGCTTCGCATTGAGGGATAACCCGGCTAAACAAGCACCACGCTCATTAAAGACACGCACCAAAGCCCCTGCCTTGAGTTGGCGATCTGCTGCCGCATCGGGATGCATCGTCAACACTTCACGACCGTCAACCTTTCCATCTTGACTGTACTTACTTTGATCGTACTGGCTGTGTAGACGCCGCTTAGGCTGAGGTGACAGCAAGTGCAATGGATATCGAGTGCGATCCGTTTCTTTCCATTCCTTCGGCTCAAGCCAACTTGCTTGACCCGGGCAATCGTCGTAACCAAACTCAGCAATTGTTGCAGAGTAGAGCTCAAGCTTACCCGATGGCGTCTCTAGCGGTGACCGCTCTGGATTCTCGCGAAAGTTTGCCATCCAGTCTCTGACTCGAGGCTCTTCGGGCAATCGATACATGCCGTTGGATTCAAATTCCTCAAATGTCGGCAGATGAAAGCCTTGCTGTGCAGCCAAGGATTGCGAACGCTCCCACATGTCTTTCAGCCACTCGCGTTCACTTTTGTTTTCCGTAAACGCCTCGGCGAAACCCAACATTCCAGCCAGGCCCGTGAATATGTCATGGTCTGATCGTGCGTCGTGTTGAGGTGGAAGCGCCGGCTGCATGTAGTGAGCGTAAGGGTCGTGACTGGAAGCGCAAATATCCGAGCGTTCCAGCGACGTGGTCGCAGGAAACACAATGTCTGCCCACTGAGCCACGGGGGTCCACCACGGCTCGTTCACGATCACCGTGTCCGGCTTGCGCCAAGCGTCTACCAGTCGGTTTAAATCTTGATGGTGATGGAATGGATTACCTCCGGCCCAGTAAATCAGCTTGGTATCCGGATAAACGATGTCGCGACCGTCGTATTCCACTGTGGCGCCGGGGTTGAGCAACATATCTGCAATACGCGCTACTGGAATGGAAAACCCTGCTGGGTTCCTCCCCTTGGGCAGCGTTGCCCAATTGAAACGCTTGTAATTCGTGCCAACAAAGGCCTCTGCACTGTAACCAAAGCCAAACCCGCCTCCAGGCATTCCGATCTGCCCAAGCATGGCGGCCAGCGTGCACAACATCCAATAAGGTTGCTCACCGTGATCACCGCGCTGTAACGACCAAGCTGCGGTCAAAAACGTGCGCTTCTGCGCCATCTTTCTTGCTAACGCCCCGATATCCTTCGCGTCCACGCCACAGATGGCGGAGGCCCAATCAGGCGATTTTGCAATTCCGTCGCTTAATCCCAGCACATAGTCTTTTACTTTGGGATACCCAACGCAGTGGCTCTGCAGAAAATCGTGAGCCGCCAAGCCCTCCGTTTCCAGAACGTAGGCCAAACCCAACATGAGCGCGACGTCAGTGCCCGGTATGGGTGCCAACCACGTTGGCTGTAATTGCGAATCGATGTCTTGAGCAATTGGCGAAATATTGACGAATTCTGCGCCTGCCTGGCGCGCGCGAGCCAGATCCAAGCCGGTGCGATGCTCAGTAACCCCGCCGTAGGCCACTTGGGCATTTCTTGAGGGCAAACCACCAAAGGCTACAAACAGCTCTGTATGCGCAACCACGCTTTCAAGGGTCGTTTGCTGCAACTCCATCTGCGGCCAGGGGGCAATGATGTGAGGCAGGATGACCTGAGCTGCGGCGGTACTGTAGGAATTCATGGCACGGGTGCAGCCGCCCATCAAATTGATAAAACGATGCAGCTGAGATTGGGCATGATGAAAACGACCGGCACTGGCCCAGCCATAAGAACCGCCAAAAATAGCCGTATTGCCGTGTTCATTCGCGACACGCTTAAGCTCATTGGCCGCTATTTCCAGCGCCTCGTCCCAGGGCACATCGTGGAATTCGTCCGCCCCGCGACGATCACGCCCCCGATCTGGTTTCTCGAGCCAACCCTTGCGAATGGCCGGGCGTCGGACGCGCGAGCCGTGCTGCACACCATCCAGCAATACCTGTCCGATATCGGATACCTCAGGGTCTTCGTCGATACCTTTGACGTCAACAATGCGGCCGTTGTCAACGCCAACGTCGTAGACCCCCCACTGACTGGCATTTCGATAATACTTCACGAGCCGAACCGATAACGCAATTTAACGGCGAACTGTTCAGCGAATGGATCGTCAAACGTTGAGGATAGGAGTTCATCAAATGCTTCACGGGGCACCTCCCGATTACCATTCAGCGTGTAAACGACGAACAAGTCTGACAACGGCGCAATCTCCCAGCGATAGCGGGCCTGCAGAGAGACATTCGATATCGCAAAGTCATTGATGCGAGCAACGCTATCATCCACTGGTGTTAGCTCAGCGCCATCCACCTGCAGCTGGTAGTTACGCTGTTGGCTCGCCCGAATCCCGACCCATTGAGCCGTCAACTTAAACTGGTGCTTAGCGCTTGCGAAATACTCCATTCGCACCTCCGGACGCCACTCCTCAGCATTGAAGGTAGCGAAATTAATGTCGTCACGCCACAGCAGCCAGCCGGTTCGATTCACGTACCGTAACGTCGCAATGAGACTCAAACTGTCTTGAGGGCGCCAGGTTACACCCAAGGTTGGAGAAAAATTCCTGCCGCCTAACTTTTCCGTTTCTTCGCGGAGTTTTACCTCGTAGCTAAGCGCCTTGGCTCGGTCCGAGCGGTAACGTACTTCGAATCGATTGCGATCGCCAAACCGATAGGTGCCGTTATCTCGGCTATCCAAATCTTCGTCACGGGCAGGAAAATAGGCAGCGCCAATACGAATCTGATGTCGATTCAGTAAATCCACTTCTGCATCCATGCCGATCCCTTTACGCACATAGGCACCGGCGGTGTTCCGCTCCCATCGAAACCAGGAGGACAAGTAGCGTTTTCGATAACGCAGAGAGTCCGAGCGGGTTACTTCATACCGTCCGTTAGCCCCTCGTAAGTCGTTTCGCTTCAAGAAACCTAAATCATTGATATCGAGATCTTTGTCGTAGTGCGAGTACCCCAGATGCAAACGACGGCCTTGGCCAAAGTTTCTTCGAATGTCAGCGAAACCACCAAAACCGTCATCTTGATCATCCGCACTGGAAAATAAAAACTGACCGTCGATTTTCCATTCACCCTGCGCAGTCAAGTAGTGATAGTCCACACCGTGTGCTTGGGTGTCTTGCTCTGCGTGACGGGTTACAGCCGACAAGAAACCCAGAGCTTGATAGTCGCCGGTCTTACCCTTGTTTTCGTAGAGCAGACGAGCGACGCCGTAATCTGTGCCGAACTGAGAATAGCGAACACCCTCGGCTTCGTAGACCGCATCGTCTTCCGAAGCTCCAAGAAGGCCGTAACGAAAACCGCCAATCGAGCCCACGGTTTTCAGCGCGCCAATCAATTCCACAGGCTTTTGCCGTTCCAAATCACTGAATTCCACATCGTCGGGCGTGTCAGGCTCCCGACCGATGCCGCCAATACGTCGTGTGTTCAATAGGGTCGTCGGATCACCGCCCTCAGCCCTAGGCGTCGCGGTGAACACCTCAATACCCTCCAAGAAAAACAGCCGTTTTTCGGGAAAGAAGGTTTCAAACGCGCCAAGATTCACCACCACATCATCGCTTTCTACAGCGCCAAAATCTGGCTTTATGGCAGCCGTTGCCTGAAAGTTCGTCGACGGCCGCCAAAACACATCCGCCCCCACGTTTTGTGTGGTGTCGCTTTCCAGCAGATCCATTACAGAGGACACGTAGGGAAAAAAGCTCCACTGCTGTTGCGGCGCCACCCCCTCCAGTTCCCAAGGTTGCATCGCGGACATATACAACGGTTCACTGCGCGGCAAGGCCGGCAGCCCCCAGCTCTCATCCAGAGAAGCCACGGTGCGCGAAAAAGCCACGTTAATCATGCGCTGGCTACCGCTCTGAGGCATGGCAACCTGAGACCAAGGCAGAAAAAGTTCCGCGCTCCAGCCCTTTTCGGTGATCGCAGTGCCCGAATACCAGGCACCGTCCCAATCGCTGCTAAATTGGCGCTCGGGCAACACGGTGCCATCGGACTGACTACCGCCCAGGGCAACATTCATCCAATAGCCGTAACGGCCCTCACCCGAGGTATCCAAGGTGACGCCAAACGCATCACGATTTACTCGCCGCCCATCCCGGCCAGACAAGCGCCGCACCAGCTCAGCGCGTGGCTGCTCCATATCCACCGCCACATACAAACCGCGCTTGGTATAGAACGCTTTAACCACCGTCTCATACACGGGCTTAGCCAACGTTTCTGGGTCTGACACCAAAAAACCATCGGCACCGGCAAGCGTCTGCCAAATATCCTCGTCTAGAAAACCATTGACCTCAATATCAACCTGTCCCTGATCCCTGCGAGTAAGGGTGACTGGCGTATCTCGAGAAAAGGTAACGACGTTAAGTGAGGTTGATTCGTTGTGAATCGTGTCGGGTGAAAGAGTGGCTGAAGAAGGAGGTATGTTGGGGCGCGTCTGGCTTAGAGAAAAAACGAAGTTTATCGGTTCCAACGGAGGCGCTCTCGCTTCGCGCTGGAGTTTATTCAACTGATAACCTTGCGGTGCCGTATCGGGGATTTCTGGCAGCGGCTCTTGGACAGGCTCAACCGCTTCAGGCTGAAGCGTATCTTCCGGACCAAAATCGAGGTCGTTCTCATAGTCGAGACCCGTGTTCCAATCACGATCGAACTCAAGGGACTCAAGCTCTGTTGACGTGTCAAAATTCCACGCTCGCTGATCAGCTATCCTCGTGCCCTCGGCCTGCCAAATCCAACCGCTGCTGAGGCCGGCCATACCCAGTAAAGCCTGAGCGTCCTTGGCCTGATTTTGCGTCCCATAGGGTCCTGCAACGATCCTAAAGAAATAGCCTTTGTCAGTGGATGCACCCCGCACGTTCAATGACGCTTCAATTTGCTTTTGGGCGTTGACCAAGGCGGATTCGGCGCTGTCACGATTTTTAAAACTGGCGATCGACACCCAATACTCTGCCATCGCAACAACCGGCGCAAAGGCACTGAGCAGAAAGAGGATGAGACCAGAAAATTTCATAGGATGCCGCCAAAAAACGAGGACCGATGTTACCAGCCGTCGAAGCAAATCGCTAATCAGCCGCCGACAAGCATGATCATCAAACCTGCCGCTACCGCTGAGCCAATGACGCCGGCCACGTTCGGCCCCATCGCATGCATCAACAGGTAATTCTGCGGATTGGACTCCAACCCAACCTTGTTAACCACTCGAGCAGCCATTGGCACAGCACTGACGCCTGCCGCGCCAATGAGCGGATTAATGGGTGTAGAAGACAAGCGATTCATCAGTTTCGCCATGAGCACACCGCTGGCTGTACCTATGGCGAACGCGAGCATACCAAGCACCAAAATACCGAGCGTTTCGGTAGTCAGAAAATTCTCAGCCTGCAACTTAGAGCCAACGCCCAAGCCCAGCATGATCGTAACGATGTTAATCAGCGAGTTACGCGTGGTGTCCGCAAGCCGATCCACCACACCGCACTCTCGCATGAGATTTCCAAAGCAAAACATGCCTAGCAAGGGCGCAGCTGAGGGCAGCAAAAACGCAACCAATAGCAGCAACAACAGTGGAAAAATGATGCGTTCGAGCTGACTGACGTCACGCAGCTGAACCATGACGATGCTGCGCTCCTGTTCATTGGTCAGCGCCCGCATAATGGGCGGCTGAATGATCGGCACGAGCGCCATATAAGAGTAGGCGGCAATGGCGATGGCTCCCAGCAGCTCTGGCGCAAGCTTTCCTGCCACGAAGATCGCTGTTGGCCCATCAGCACCACCGATGATACCAATCGCCGCCGCCTGACTCAGACTGAAGTCCATCCAGCCCATACTTGTCAATGCCAAAGCCCCAAGAAGTGTGGCGAAAATACCGAACTGAGCCGCTGCGCCGAGCAGGAAGGTTTTGGGGTTGGCCAGCACCGGACCAAAATCGGTCATAGCACCCACACCCATAAAGATCAGCAAGGGAAACGCGCCGGTTTCGATGCCAACGACGTAGATCAGATGCAGCAAGCCGTCGCCCGTCGCGATCTCGACGCCGGGGATGTTGCTGAGTAATCCACCAAAGCCAATGGTCACCAGCAACAGCGGTTCAAATTTTTTGGCGATCGCCAGATACAGTAGGATCAGACTGACCATAATCATCGTGGCCTGGCCAGAACTGATCTGTGCGAGACCCGATCCAGCCCATAGTTGATCAATCAATTCCAACAACGCTCTCCATTATCTCGCTTCTTCTCGAGGGTTCGTCTGACCCGTGATGCAGGGGATCGACCCGTTAACCTAGACTCATCAAACTCTGGCCGACCGTCACGCTATCGCCAACGCTGATGCCGATGGTACTTACTGTCCCTGCGGAGACGGCGCGAACCTCGGTCTCCATCTTCATGGCTTCCAAAATACACACCACCTGTCCCTCGCTAACCACATCACCCACATTGACCAACACTTGATGGATCGTGCCTGCCAGACCCGCCGTGATGTGTGTTGCGGCAGAAGGATTTGAGACAGAGCCTGAAGAGGAAGGTTCTGGGGCCGCCACTGCCACCGACGGCGCTAGAGTGACATCACCCTCAGCCACAACCACTTGATAGGCATGGCCATCCACCGAAATCGTATAGTGGGCCGTGTCTTGGGATGTCATTGGAGTCTTCACAGCCGCCGTTACCGGCGTCGGACCCGGCACAGGCTCGAACGCATCCGGATTGCCTCGGTTTGCCAAAAACTTTGTCCCTACTTGAGGAAACAGAGCATAGGTTAAAACATCGTCGACATCTTCGCCGCCGGTCGATCCCGCCAGAGCAAACCCCTCGCGCTGCGCAAGGTCTCGCAAAGCCGCCGTTTGCGCATCCAACTCTGGGGGAAGATGGTCCGCCGGACGATCGGTAATGAGCTCGTCACCATCCAAGGCACGCTGTTGCAGGGCCGCATTCGTGGACGCCGGGGTAGCACCGTACTCGCCACGCAGCACCCCAGCCGACTCCCGGGTAATCGTGCTGTAACGGCTGCCGCTGAGCACATTGATCACCGCCTGAGTACCAACGATTTGCGAGGTAGGCGTTACCAACGGAATCATGCCCAGATCCTCACGCACTTGTGGAATCTCCGCCAACACCTCATCCAATCGATCAGCAGCGTTTTGTTCTTTCAACTGTCCCTCGAGGTTGGTCAGCATGCCGCCAGGCACCTGAGCCACCAAAATTCGCGAATCGACGCCTCGCAGGCTGCCCTCGAACTGGGCGTATTTTTTTCTGACCTCACGGAAGTAGGCAGAAATTTCTTCGAGCAACTCGATGTTCAGGCCGGTATCACGCGGCTGATCTTGGAGTATCGCCACAAGAGACTCTGTTGCTGAATGTCCGTAAGTCATGCTCATTGAAGAAATCGCTGTATCGACATTGTCGATGCCAGCTTCAACCGCTTTGAGGTAGGTCGTCGTCGACATACCGGTCGTGGCATGGCACTGCATATGAATGGGAATATCCAGACTGTTCTTCAAACCACTCACCAATTCAAAGGCGGTATAGGGTTTCAACAGTCCTGCCATATCTTTAATGCACAGACTGTCGGCACCCATATCCTCAATCTGCTTACCCAGATCCAGCCACAAATCCAGCGTATGCACTGGACTTACCGTGTAGGAGATCGTGCCCTGAGCATGCTTGCCATTCGCCCGCGTTGCTTTGATGGCCGTTTGCAGATTGCGCATGTCGTTCATGGCATCAAAAATTCGAAAGACATCAACGCCATTCACTGCCGCACGTTCCACAAACTTTTCGACCAGATCGTCCGCGTAGTGCCGGTAGCCTAAAATGTTCTGGCCACGCAACAGCATTTGCTGAGGCGTATTCGGCATGGCCTGCTTGAGCAGGCGAATACGCTCCCACGGGTCTTCACCTAGATAGCGAATACACGCATCAAACGTCGCGCCGCCCCAAGACTCCAGCGACCAAAACCCCACCTGATCCAGTTTCTCGGCAATGGGCAACATGTCATCTACACGCATGCGCGTGGCCAGCAGACTTTGATGTGCGTCGCGCAACACGACGTCGGTAATCCCTAGGGCGGGTTGATTCACTGTCCTCTCCAATCTCTATGACTTCTAAGCCAGACGCATCTCACGCTGGCATGGGCAAACGTTACGTTAGCGATTCCTGTGCTGATCAATAGCCGCAGCTATCACAGCGACATGGGCTGCCGGTATGGCAGCAGACGCGTTGTTTTGGGAGACAGACGCTGCGACCGGGTCTTGTGTCATCACAAAGCGAGACACCATCCCACTCATCAGTTTCACCACAAACACCAAGAGCGTCAGAAACACAAAAACGGTTCCCATGCCCACAAGCATCAATTCAAGCCCTGCAAGCACAAGCGGATCCAGCCCATCACTCATAACAAAACCCTCTGTTCCCATGCCCTAGAGTATCCTGATTCTTTTGGTCTTGGCGATGGGTTCTGAAAAGCCAATTCAAAAGGAAACGAGGAAACACCTTGAGAACTGGCGCATTCTTCCAGATAATGCCGGCCGCAGAATGGTCTGCCCAATGCACCCGTGGCCAAACTGGATAAGGCACCGGTCTACGAAACCGGGGATTACAGGTTCGAATCCTGTCGGGTGCACCACCTTCTTCTCGTCCTTTTGAGATTCGCTCCTTGCTTGCCTGTTTCAAAGCGGATGCAAATTTTCAGGGGGATATCATGCTTATCGAACACACTTCCTTGGCCCGAACCGCCAGCGCCATTCTTGAAGGGGCAGGCGCTCCTCGGGCGCACGCTGACGCCGTAGCCCATCACCTGGTCGAAGCGAACCTCAAAGGCCACGACTCCCATGGCGTCGGCATGATCCCTTCCTATGTAAAGGGCATGGTCGACAAACAAGTTGACCCCAATCGCCACGCTAAAATCATCAAAGACAACAATGCCATCGTGTCCGTAGATGGCGGCACCGGGCTAGGCCGCATTGTGGGCTTCGAGGCCATGGACATTGGTATTGAGCGGACTAAAAACTTTGGGATTGGCTGCGTCGCCCTCGGCAATGCTGCCCATTTAGGACGTATTGGCGCTTTCGCCGAATACTGTGCCGATCAGGGGCTGGTGTCCATGCACTACGTGAACGTCGTAGGTCACGACCCCATGGTGGTGGCCTTTGGCGGCCGTGATCGCCGGTTCATCACCAACCCCTACTGCTGTGCGGTACCTCGCCCGAATGGCGAGCACGTCGTGCTCGATATGGCAACAACCACCGTAGCGGCAGGCAAAGTGCGAGTGGCTCATATGAAAGGCACGGCGGTACCCAGCCAGTCCCTAGTGGATGAAAACGGACTAGAAACCACGGACCCCGGCGTTATTTTTGGCAGCAATCCCACCGGGGCCATGCAGCCCTTTGGCGGACACAAAGGTTACGGCCTGATGGTGATTTGTGAACTGCTCGGGGGAGCACTCGGTGGCGTATTCACGATGCAACCAGAACATCCCAGGCGTGGCGCGACTCTCAACAACATGTTGTCCATCATGATTGACCCAGAAGCGGTAGGCGATCTAGCCTCCTTCGATCAAGAAGTCGGCGCGATGATGGATTATATTTATGCCAGCACCCCCGCGGAGGGGGTTGATCACGTGCGACTGCCGGGCGACCCTGAAAAAGAGAGCGTCGCCACACGGATGGCCAACGGTATCGAAATTGATCCTAATAGCTGGAATTCCGTATTGAACTCTGCGGAGCATGCCGGTTTAGACAGAGACAGTATCGCGGCCTTGGCGCATCTCTTGGACGACTGAACCACAACAAATCGCTCAAAGGCCCGTACATCAGAACGATAACTCAGATCAAGGAAGGCAATGCACCCGGAAGAACAACCACCCGCACCTGAGAAAGAAG